>OHER01000011.1_pt1:105000-121233 | contig 121233 bp, 94 predicted proteins | sample 1567381 | NCBI WGS metagenome assembly OHER01 (sample SAMEA3879600, study PRJEB24766) | human gut metagenome | biome: human-associated habitat; feature: feces | place: USA | collected 1985/1987 | reverse complement strand
CCCTCCTGCTTCGCAGGCGCCTCCCTCTAGTGCCGAGGGCGGCAAGTCCTCACGGAGGCAACCTTGTTGCCTATCGCTGCCCTTCTGAAGTGCATCGCGCAAATGATTGTATATCAATAATATAGCCATTTTCAGAGTTGGCAAAAATACAACTCTGAAAATGGCTAAATCTCTGATGCTTAGATGTTTACACGGTGTACCGCGTGTGTCGTGTTTGGTGGACGGCTAGAAACTGGAGAATGAGGACCAGGAGGTGGGCTTCGGCTCGGCGGCGGATTCGAGGTCGTCGGGGAGATTTACGAAGAAGTCGAAACCGGTCCAGGCTTCTACTTGGTCAACGCTGACCGTGTGGTTCTGGTAGCTGTCGGAGTAGGCCTTGTGGTCGAACCAGAAAGCTATGCAGGACGCATCGGAGACCGTTCTGCCGGAATACTTCATCCGGAGCACCAGCTTGTAGAAGTAGTTCGGGATGGGAACTCTCTGTGAGCTGGACTTGCTGGGACTCGTGTAATTTATGGTGCGAGACTCGCCCTCCTTTTCGAAAGCCACGCCAGTCACCACGTAGATCTCCTCGTTGTGGCTCTTGGCAATGCCCTGGACGTCATTCTCCAGATTGCTCCAGATTCCGCTGTTGAAATTGTTCTGGATCTGCGGAACCTGATTCGTCACGTAGAAAGTCTGGGCCTGCATCGTGGCGTTTCCGTTGCGCGAACCGTTCGGACACATGTGACCTCGCGAATACGTGCTGTTCGAATAGCTGCCGTCAGTCACCCTGACCTGGTACTTCTCGTCAATGTTCGGGTTGTAGCTCCAGCACGATGGCCGGCTGAGAGATCCCATGTGGCTGCTGTCCAATGGATATGCGGTCCAGAGGGGAGTCGTCATCTGTGAGTCGTAGAAGACGGTGTAGTTCCGCTCGCCGGCGTAGGTGGTGCTTGCCACATACTGCGAGCCTTCCTTAGCTGAGGCGAGTTCGAGCCAATCCTTGTTTACGGCAGGCTGGGCGCCTCCCGGCATCTTGAAGGCGGTCGGCGTGCCGGCATAGAACACTTGCTCGTCGGACGAGTATGAGCCTGTGCCTGATACGCGCGCGAACGCTTGAAAGACGTAGGATTTCCCGGGAACGAGGTCCGAAAGGTGAGCCTCGAAAGTACCGCTGTCCGTGCCTGTCGCCGTGACCGAGCTGATGGTCAGTTTGTTTGTCAATGAATTTGAGGATGTGCCCCAATAAAAGCCAAGTTCGGCAGGTGAGCTGCTGGCCCCTGTGTAAGAGCCCGACAGAGTCACCTCCGTCGAACTCAACACATTGGCCTCAATGTTTCTTACCTCCGCGTTTGGCTCACGATCCGTGGGTTCTTGTCCACCGGCTTCACCGCCAGAGGGCAGTCAGTTATCCAATCCTAAGAATTCAATCTTAGAAAGCTGTACGGATTTATTGTTATTAGTAGTGTTCGTAACATTGAACACTAATTTATAGTATGCATTGGCCGGGAAATTATCAGTTACCTCAACAGTAGATGATGCTGTGAATTGGATATTACGCTCTTTGCTATCAGTAAAGTCAGCATTTGCTGAATAAACCAACTTGCAAGAATTAACAGTTATATTAGAAGTTCCGAATGTAACCTTAATGCTTGTCAAAGCCTTCGGGTAAGCTGTTTTAGAGTAAAGAGCCCTATCAACTTTCGTGATATTTTTACCGCCTATTCGCCAAGGGATTGTCATATTATTTCCTCCCACGCACCATGTTATTCCATCAATCTTAACATCGCCAGACTTTGTATAATCACTATTTTTCCCCTTTACTGGATTCAAAGTATACAGCACTATCGGTCCTACTGTGCTCGCCACAGCCTTCTGAGTGAGTGCGAAAGTCTTAGTGATGGAGTCATCCTCGGTCGTGACAACAATGTTTGCGGTTCTTTCTTTATCTGTAGCATTCTCGCTGAAAGTGATTTCTACTTCTCCATTATTTTCGCCAGACTGTGTCGAAACTTTTGCCCAGTCAGATGTGGTAGACACTGTCCATTTAGTGTTTGATAATACACTGAAAGTTGTGCTTGTAGCGCTGCTTTCAACTGACTGATACTCTGGATTAATACTTAATTCTGCGAAGTTCCCCTCAATGATTTGTATTCGGTCAATATATAACCTTCCATTTATATCACTGGTAATGGTTATCTTTTCCGTACTTGAAAGTGCAGGCAGGTTGATAGAATAATCTTGAAAGGTTTCACCGAGTTTAGCTGTTGTATATGTCTTACCTCCTGCCGTCATAGATATGGCAACATTGTCTTTAGAATACTTCTGTGCACGAATGATTACGTGTGAGGCTTTCGATAAGTTAACATCTGCTGTTGAGACTGAGCCTTTTGCGCTACCGGTGCCAATTATAATGGCTCCGTCTATTTTATAGCTTCTAACTGTTTTAAAATCTGAAAAATTAGGGAATTTTGCAATTTCAAGATTTTCCCAGTTATTAGTGGATTTTACTGCGTTGAAATCTTCGTCAAACGGCAATGCAAGCCCCGCGGACTTCTCCACTCTCTCCACGCTGCTCATATCCACATTAAGCCCTTTACGAGCATTCTGCTTGAACTCGATGTTGCAGGACTCGATATTACGGGTGTATGTCGCTTTGTTGGTTTCGACTACGATGTTCAATGATTTTACTGTTGCAGGCATGACTGCAGCCCAGAACTCAACATTGTTACTGTTGACCTTGAGATTAGTTCCGTTGATTGTCAAGATATTAGCGTTGGCAATCGTGGTCGGTACCGAAATGTCTCCATTTTGAATATTGACATCTCTTTCTCCGACAAGTTTTGCGCCAGCATCAGCGGTCAAAACAATTGTGGTGATGACCTCGTTCTCAGTGAGTCCCTGAAGGCCTTTGAGGGTGATGTCGGCGTGAGAAACGATGCGCTGCCATAAGAGAGGAATTGCATCTTTCCTTGCCTCGCTGAGAGAATTATAAGTTTTGGTGGCCTTTCCGATCATCAGGTCAGCCGCAGCGTCAAATGAATTCTCGGCAGGAGTCTGAACGTCAGGAATAGTCATCGTGACTGATGGCGCATAATTGATGTCTGTTGACTTTACACAGCTGCTTGGATATACACTATAGAACTGATGTACGCCTGTGGCCGTTGCATTAAACTTGCCTGAGATGTTGAATACTGCTGTTTCTCCACCAGTGTCAAGACCATTTGATACGTAAATCTTTGCCGGCTTATCAGCAGTTGCATCACCAGTGGCATTTTGCCAAATGTCGTTTACTGTGTATGCAACACTGATTTTGTCTCCCTTTTCCCAGAGAATCGTCTTGTTTACGGCATCAGCTACTGTTTTGGTGGTAGGGTTTGCAGAGGAGAAATTGAGAGAAACGAGTTCATCTTCAATTGCCGGAGAAGAAACCTCCTTCTGGCATGCAGCAAACGAGAATGTCGTTGCCGCTATAACGAAAGGTATAAATATCTTTTTCATGATGCGGTAAGGTTTTAAAGATTTTCAATGTCTTCGTCTCCCCAAGAATAGCCATTGGCAGGAGAATTTATCTTATCTCCACTCTCACTCGCGAATCCGGCTTCGGTTTCTACGTAAACGACCTGGACTTCAGGGCGTTCGTAATTGTTGGTTGATTTTTTCATGATTGTTGTTAATTATTTTTATTTATCAGTTTCCATTATTTCTGTAACCATCAAGTGGTCAGATTAGATACATCCTGCAGAGTTAGTCATTATTAGTATAAATGAAAAATTTTATTCGAAGATGAAGTCGTCGAAAATCAGGTCGTGGTGGTCGCTGTCCGGATGGCCGCTGTCCGGGTCTATCTGGATGCGGATCTTGGCATTGACCTTGGCGCCTAAGTCGTAGGTGAAACTTTGCTTGGTCTTGCGGTCGCTGTAGCTCTTCAGAGCGATCTGCTGCGGATTTTTCCATTCGTCGGTGTCGAACTCGCAGTAGGAAATCGTTGCGGATACCCAGAACTCGGAGAACCAGTAGCTGAAGCTTACTTTCGAGAGATTTTCGATGAAGTATTCCATTTTCAGGTGGCCGAACTGTGACTGTCCGTAATAGTCCGGGTCTTCCTTGTAGATGCGCAGCTGAGCGCTCTGCTTCCCTGAGATAGGATTCTGCCAGGAGAATGAGCCGAACCAGGTGCTCCACTGGAGGTTTTCGCGTCCTGCTGTCAGGCCGTATTTGTAGTATGACGGCTTGTCTGTCGTCGGGAACCCGGTCTCAAAGCTTTCTTTCAGAGGCAGATCCACACGCACGAGCGGTCCGTATTCCTTTTCAATGCCGGTCTGGAAGTCTTCCTCGATGAAGCCGCCACGGTAGCGGACTTTGATGCTGTTCATCTCCCATCTTTCGCTCTGTGTCGTGCCCATGCAGTAGAAGCAGACTTCGTCGTATTCGCCTTCGACTGTGTAGGAGCCGCCTGCGTTAATGTCCTTCGTTTCTGACTTTTTCGCACGCCCGTCCACCGAGTGAGCGATTTTTGTCAATGTCGCAGAACCTACTGTTACGCTGAGGAGTTTCGCTCCGTTGTGGGCGCGGACGCGGATGTATCCTCCGTTCTTCGATGCTGAGGTGCTCTGATAGAAGCGGATGCCTGAGTAGTCGTCGAGCACGCGTGGCCAATCCGTCCCCTTGCCCTGAGCACAGACGTAGTCGATATTGCCGAAGCCATCGAGGTAGTCCTGAAGGGGATTGTAGAACTCGTGGTATTCTTCGTTGTGGATGAGGTCCGGATGCTGCGGGGTAGGTTTGGTCTCCACCTTTGTCGCTCCGGGGTTCAGAACGGTCACGTTTACGGTCTCTTCTGTTGAGCCTTCGCCGGGGGTCTCACTTCCTCCCGGATTCTCACCTTCGCCAGGTTTTCCGCCTTCTTCAGGTTTGTTTCCTTCTCCCGGTTTCTCTTCGCCGCCCGGATTTTCTTCTCCGGTTCCAGGTTTCCCCGGCTGTTCGGTTCCGTTTCCTTCATCGGGTTTTACTGTCGTTTCCGGTGAGCAGGCCTCGGCAATGGCAATGAACGCCGCCAGAAAAAGTGTTGCTATATGTCTTGTATTCATATTGTTGAGGTATAATTCCGCGAAAAAATCAGTTCACGCCAGTCGCGGCGTTCTGCAAAATGTCGGACTAATCGACGAAGTTACGCATTATTATCGATAAATTGAGAAAACGAAACAAATTGAAAATTCTGGGAATGAGGTATTGAAAATCTTGGGAATCTTGCATTGAAAATGTCCGGAATGTAAATTTCATTGAAAAAATTCGTATATTTGCCAAAATATATTTGTTAGAAATGCAGTTCGTAAATTCAGCAATTCCGGAGGGTCTCACCTTCGATGATGTTCTACTCGTTCCTGCACGCTCCGAAGTCCTTCCGAGAGCTGTAGATGTTTCCACCAAATTCACAAGAGATATTTCTCTCTGCACTCCTATTGTTTCTTCTGCAATGGACACTGTTACTGAGGCTGATCTTGCTATCGCGATGGCTCGTGCCGGCGGTATCGGTGTGATTCACAAGAATATGACCATTGACCAGCAGTGCGAGCAGGTCCGCAGGGTCAAGAGAGCGGAGAACGGTATGATTTACGATCCGGTCACCATCAGTCCGGAGGCTACTGTGGGCGATGCATTGGCCCTTATGGCGAAGCATCATATCGGCGGTATTCCTGTAGTGGACTGCGCCGGCAGGCTTATCGGCATTGTCACGAACAGGGACCTGCGTTTTCAGGACAATAAGAAGATTCCGGTTTCGGACGTGATGACGAAGGATAATCTGATCACGGCGAAGAAGGGAATCAGTCTTCAGGATGCCACCGGCATTCTCCGCAGCAGCAAGGTGGAGAAGCTTCCGGTAGTGGACGAGGACAACAAGCTTGTAGGTCTCATCACATATAAGGACCTTATGAAGATAAAGGACAATCCTATCGCTTCCAAGGATTCGAAGGGACGTCTTCTCGTGGCTGCTGCGGTCGGCGTGAAGTCTGACACTCTCGACAGGATCGAGATGCTTGTGAGCGCAGGTGCTGACGCGGTCGTCATTGACACTGCTCATGGCCACTCCGTGGGTGTGCTCGAGGTGATTTCCAAGGCTTGCGAGGCGTTCAAGAACAGAGATATACAGATTGTTGCGGGCAATGTTGCCACGGGCGAGGGTGCCAAGGCATTGGCAGATGCAGGTGTGAGTGCGGTGAAGGTCGGTATCGGACCTGGTTCTATCTGTACGACACGTATTATCGCCGGTGTCGGAATGCCTCAGCTGACAGCTGTGATGCTTGCTTCCAAGGCATTGGAGGGAACGGGCGTGCCTGTGATTGCTGACGGCGGTATCCGCTATTCGGGTGATATCGTGAAGGCATTGGCGGCAGGTGCAAGCACCATTATGGCCGGCTCATTGTTTGCCGGAACTGAGGAGTCTCCTGGTGAGACCATCATCCTGAACGGAAGGAAGTTCAAGGCGTACAGGGGAATGGGTTCGCTCGAGGCTATGGAGCATGGTTCCAAGGACAGGTATTTCCAGGATATGGAAGAGGATGTGAAGAAGCTTGTTCCGGAGGGAATCGTGGCTCAGGTGCCGTTCAAGGGCACTGTGGCTGAGGTCGTTTACCAGCTTGTGGGCGGTCTGCGTGCAGGTATGGGCTATGTGGGAGCGAAGGATATCGCTTCTCTGCGCGGCGCCCAGTTCGTGCGTATCACCAATGCGGGTTACCTCGAGAGCCATCCGCATGATGTGACTATCACCAAGGAATCACCTAATTATTCGAGATAGATTTGAGTACTCGCAGAGTCCTGAATATTATAGGCGTATGCTTTTTCGTAATCGTCCTGCCGATGTTGAATTCGTGCAAGACGATTATGTCGTTTGTCCGTGACGGCAAGGTCGTGGCTGAGGTGGGGTCCGAAAAACTGTATGATACGGATTTGGCGACGTTCATTCCGGACGGCATTTCGGCTGAGGACAGCACGCGTCTGGCGCTCCAGTACATAAATTCATGGGCTACCGATATGGTGTTCAATGATGTGGTGGACAGGGAGTTGTCCAAGTCGGAGAAGAATGTCACCAAGGAGCTGGAGGACTATCGCCGTTCGCTGCTGAAGTACCGCTATGAGCAGAAGTACATAAACCAGAGGCTCGATACGGCTGTGACTGACGGGCAGATAGAGAAGTACTATGAGGACCATATTGAGAATTTCCGTCTGGCTCTGCCGATTGCCAAGGCGAAGTTCCTCTGCATCTCTGCCGATTCGCCGAACTTGAACATCATCAAGAAGAAGCTGCTTTCGTCTGATGTGGATGATATAATGGAAGGTGACAGCCTGACGTATTCATCTGCATTGAGATATAACTTCTTCGGCGGGGGCTGGGTGAATATGGTGAGGCTGTCGCGGGAGTTCGGGACGGATTACGGGTCGTTGCTGGCGGTGATGAAGGACGGGATGGTGGAGATTCCGGACGGCAGCGGCAATCTGAACATTGCCTTTGTCAGCGAAATGATGAGGGCGGGGCAGACCGGACCGGTGGAATATTATAGGGAACAGATAAAAGATATTCTCCTGAGTACCAGAAAACAGGCTTTGATTTCAGGTTTGGAACGGGACTTGTTAGAGAATGCGCGCGCTCAAGGCGCTTTCGTTATAAAATGATGATTTATTGATTATGAAGAATATACTGAAACTTGCAGCAGCTGTGGTTGCGGTGTTGGCTTCGGCGCAGATGCCACTCAATGCCCAGAAATATGGTAATGGCCTTATTGACAAGACGATAGCTGTCGTGGGCAATGAGATGATTTCATTGTCGGAACTGGAGCAGGAGATTCTGTATATGCGTATGCAGGGGATGTATTCCGACAGGAATATGCGTTGCGAGCAGCTGGAGCGTATGCTTGAGTCGAAGCTTTTCCTGATGCAGGCGCGTGTGGATTCTCTCACGGTGAACCAGGAGATGGTGTCAAGCACTCTGGCGCAGCGTATCGACCAGATGCGTACTCAGCTCGGGGGTGATGACAATGTGGAGAAGGCCTACGGCAAGCCGATGTATAAACTTCGTCAGGAATGGAAGCAGCAGCTTGAGGATATGTCGCTTACCCAGCAGATGCAGTCTCAGATCGCTTCGGCGGTGCCTGAGCTGACTCCGCACGATGTGAAGGAGTATGTTTCCAAGACTGATGCCGCGGACCTGCCTATGGTTCCGGTAAAGTATCAGCTGAGCCAGATCTGTATCTATCCGGACCGCGAGGCTGCGAATCTTGCGGTGAAGGAGAGGCTGCTGAGCATACGTGAGCGAATTATCAACGGTGAGAAATTCTCTACATTGGCCCGTATCTATTCTGAGGACCCGGGCAGCGCGAGGAAGGGCGGCGAACTGGGGCTTGCGTCGAAGTCGATTTTCTGGCCGGCATTTTCTGATGCGGCGATGTCGCTCAAGCCTGGTGTGATTTCCCAGATTGTGGAGACGCCGGACGGCTTCCATATTATCGAGGTGCTCGAGAAGAAGGGGGATATGTTCAATGCCCGCCATATTCTCATGAAGCCGGTCTATACGGATACTGACAGGCAGAAGGCGTTCAAGACGCTCGACTCGCTCAAGACTGAAATCCAGAACAAGGCTGTCACTTTCGAGCTTGCGGCGAAGTTCTATTCTCAGGACAATCAGACTCGTACCAATGGCGGCCAGATGGCTGACCCGAATACCGGTTCCGCGTATTTTGAGATCGACCAGCTGAAGCCTCAGGACTATGCTGCCATCAAGAATCTGAAGGAAGGGGAGATCTCCGAGCCTGTGGAATCGCTTGACAATGAGGGCCGTAGCGGTAATACTGTGTATAAGATAATCCGCGTGGACAAGATCATCCCGTCCCACACGGCTTCGTTCGAGAATGACTACAGCGAGCTGCTGGACGAGGCGAAGGCCAAGAAGCAGAATGAGGCTATCGACGAGTTCATTGACAGCAAGATAAAGACGACATATATCACTATCGACCCGCTGTTCAAGGACTGCAATTTCTCTCGCGAGGGCTGGAACAAGATAGTGGCTCAGTGCGCGTCCGAGGCTGCTGAAAAGTAAGATATTGAGGGTCAATGAATTTCCGTAAGCTTTTCATATCTGTCGTTACGGTTCTCTCGACATTGACAAGTCTGTCTGCACAGGAAAATGGCAGTCAGAAGGACTCGCTCGTTCGTCTTCTGAGCGCGCAGTCCATGGAGCTTATCGAGAAGGACGGCGTCGATTACCGAAAGGTGACGGGCCCGGCGAGGTTTCTGCACAATGATACTTATCTCATCTGTGATACGGCGCTCTGGAATATGAGTTCCAATGAAATCTACGCCATCAGCAATGTGAAGATTCTTCAGGACCAGACGGTGCTGACGGGAGACAGGCTGACTTATTACATTGACAGGGACTTGGCTGAGTTCAGGGGTACATTGGTGCAGCTCGAGGACAAGGACCGGAATGTGCTGCGTACCGAGCATCTGGACTACAACACGAAGGACAGTGTGGCGGTTTTCTTCAACGGCGGTTCGATGAAGGATGCCGAGGGGCAGATAATAGAAAGCCGCACAGGTACTTACGATTCCAAGATAAGGACGTTCACGTTCAATGACCGGGTGAATATGTTCACGGATTCGGTGTTCGTGAAGTCAACTACCATTGTCTATGATGCCAGGACCAATGTGGCGACGTTCGGGTTCGACACGGATACCTGGCAGGATGACAATATGCTTTCGGCCAATGGCGGCTGGTATGACCGCGGACGTGAGATTTTCCTGTTCCGGAACAATGTCCATGGCATGAGTGATACTCAGGAAGGCTGGGCGGACTCCTTATATTATTATAGGTCATCTAAGAATATCGAGCTGCTCGGCAATGCGCAGGTGACTGACACTACGCGTGATGTTTCGGCTCTGGCCGGCCGGATTTTCTATACGGATTCGTTGTCCGAGGTGAAGCTGACGAGGGACCCGGCGGTAATCGGCGTGATGAAAAATGCTGAGGACCAGCCTGATACGGTCTATTTCGGGGCTGACACCATCTTCGCCCGTACCTATATGATGTTTCAGGTCAATGAATCTGAGATAAAGAATTCCAAGTCCCGTCTTGAGGATCTGGCGGTGGATGCTGTCCAGGCTTATCGTCAGAAGGCGGCCAAGGAGGCGGCTGAAGCTGCGGCCAAGGCGATGGAGAATGACCCGAACCGTCCTAAGCCGAACAAGAAGCAGACGGAGGAGAGCGGGGCTGCTGCAGGAGGTGCTGCGGAGACTTCAGGGGCGGCTGATGCTTCCGAGGCCGAGGCTTCCGAGAGTGACGCATCTGAGTCTTCGGATGTTTCGGATGTTTCGGAGACGGATGAGGCTTCTGAGAAGGAAGGTGATGTGTCGGAGACTTCTGAGTCAGAGGCTTCCGGGGAGAATGGCGATGAGGCGACTGATGCAGCGGAGGTGGCAGAGGGCGCTCCGGCAGACTCATTGACAGTCAAGACATTGACCTCGGCGAAGGATTCGACCGCGATGGCGGCTGGTGCACAGGCATCTGAGGCAGATTCTGTCTCTCATGCGCTCTCATCGCTCGGTCAGGCAGCTGGTGCACTTCAGAAACCGGCCGGCAGGCTCGCTCATGCGTCCGATTCCCTTTCGCACATTGCTGACACGCTCTCGCATTCGGCAGATTCGCTCGCAAATTCAGCAGATTCATTGACAGTGGCCGCGGACTCGCTTTCCGCACCGAAAGACTCCACGAAACTGAATTTCATCACGGCCATCAAGAACGTGAAGATGTTCCGCAAAGATATACAGCTCGCTTGTGACTCATTGGTTTACAATGATTTGGATTCATTGGTCCGAATGTATGAGAAGCCGTTTGTCTGGAATGAGGGCAACAGGCAGTACTCGGCCGACAGCATCTATGCGGTGATCAAGGACAGGGCCATGCAGAAGGCCAGCCTGATGTCCAACGCGTTCATCATCGTGAAAGAAGACTCGTTGTGCTTCGACCAAATCAGGGCCACGGAAATGCTCGCCTACTTCGACACTACCGGGGCATTGACACGATTCGATGCGCTCGGCGAGGCGAATGCCGTTTTCTATCTGCAGGAGGACAGCGTCTATGCGACCGTGAACAAAAGTGCGGCGAAAATGCTCTCTGCGCGGTTCCTGAACGGGGAACTGGACAAGGTCTATTACTTCGATGCCGCGAAAAACGATGGCTATCCGGTGGCTCAGATGACGCGTGATGAACGTGTGCTGAAGGGCTTTGACTGGCAGATAGATGCGTGCCCGCGCGGCAAACAGGACATTACCACGCTCTCTCTACGTGCATCGGAGCGCAGTTCATATTCGGCCCGTCCGCGTGCAACTTTCGAATACACAGACAGATACTATCCTGGTTACATCCCGGGCATAATGAAGCAGATCCGCGAGGGCAAGGTGGCCAAGGCCAATGCAGAGGCTCGCAGGAAGGCTGCCGCACAGGCTAAGGCCGCTGCCGCAGATTCATTGACGGTAGCTGGCGACTCGCTGTCCGTGGCGCAGGATTCATTGTCACTCTCTCCTGCGGACTCGCTCGGAACGTCCCTCCCGTCTGTCGCGGATTCGACAAAGGCCGCAACTGATTCTCTGTCAATATCTTCTGATTCGTCTTCTGTCAATGCTCCTGTGCTGGATCCGTCCGCGTTGAAGAAGGCGCAGCGTGATTCCATCCGTGCGGCGAAGATTGCTGCCCGTGAAGCCAAATGGGCAAGGCTCGACAGTCTGGATGCAGCCAAAGCCAAGGCAGCCGCGGATAAGAAAGCTGCCAAACTTCGTGCGAAGAAGCTGAAACAGCTCAAGGCCCTGAAAGCCAGGGAGGAGAAGGAGAATGCCCGTCTCGAGAAATACAAGGCCGCATACCTGAAACAAAAGGAGCGCGACGACCTCAAAGCCGCCGCTAAGGCAGCCCGTGAGGCGGAGAAAACCGCTCGGAAAGCCGATGACGACGCAGGTGCGCCAGAAAAATCAGAGCAGGCAGATGTTACGGAGAAAGGCCCGACTTCAGAAGCGATTGCTCCCGCTCAGAAAGGCTGAGGTGCTGACTGAAAAGCATCCCAGCGGCGGAATTATGGTACCAATGAGCATAATGCTAATGCTGTAATGGTAGTTGTAATGCATTGATGAGTAGGGGGTTATGAGTATTTGAGCTAATGCGCAAAGATGCTCACTCCCCTAAAAAAATAGGATGATGAGCATCTTTGCATTTTGCTTTTAGGATATGTAAGTGGTTGTATGTTAATTTGTTACATCTGAATTTGCCAACTTGCAGGTATGCTCATTGGTTCAGTAATTACCTATGGTGGAACGCTGATGTCGTGTTGCTGCGTCTAATGACTTTCCGTATCCCTATTCCGCGAACAGCTTGACGATGTTCAGGACTACTTCGGAGGCCTTCTCGATGTTCTCGAGAGGGGCGAACTCCATCTTACCGTGGAAGTTCAGGCCGCCGGCGAAGATGTTCGGGCATGGGAGGCCTTTGAATGAAAGGTTCGCTCCGTCAGTGCCGCCTCGGATAGGCTGAATCTTCGGTTTGATGCCTGCCATCTCCATGGCCTTGACAGCCTTTTCGACAATGAAATAGTATGGCTCCACCTGCTCACGCATGTTGTAGTACTGGTCCTTGACCTCCAGAGTGGCAGTGCCTTCACCGTATTTGACATTGATGAAATTGACACATTGACCTATAAGCTCCTTCTTTTCCTCGAACTTCTTGCGGTCGTGGTCGCGGATGATGTAGCTGAAATCAGCCTCCTCTACCGAGCCCTTGAAACTGATGATGTGGAAGAATCCGTCGTAGCCCTCGGTGATCTCAGGACGTTGGCCGATAGGAAGCAAGTCATTGAACTCCATACCGATAAGGATGGCATTCTTCATCTTGTCCTTCGCGTAACCCGGATGGACGTTACGCCCCTGGATATGGAGCTTGGCGGAAGCGGCATTGAAATTCTCGAACTCCAGCTCACCGATTTCGCCGCCGTCCATCGTGTAGGCATAGTCGGCACCGAAGCGCTTCACGTCGAACTTCACGACACCGCGGCCGATTTCCTCATCCGGAGTGAAGCCGATCTTGATGTCGCCATGCTTGAACTCAGGGTGCTCCATGATGTATTGCACCGCGTTCATGATCTCCGCCACACCGGCCTTGTCGTCAGCTCCGAGCAGCGTGGTACCGTCAGTGGTGATGATGGTCTGGCCCTTGTGAGCCAGCAGCTCAGGGAACTCGGACGGCTTCAGGAACAGGCCCGGCACACCTTTCAATGCGATGTCTCCGCCGTAGTAGTCCTTGATGATCTGCGGCTTGACATCCTTTCCGGAAGCGTCCGGAGACGTATCCACGTGAGCGATGAAGCCTATGGCAGGAACTTTCTTGTCAATGTTGGACGGGATGGAGCCCATGACGTAGCCGTACTTGTCCAGAGTAGCCTCCACGCCCATATCGTTCAGCTCCTTGCAGAGCAACTTCAGCAAATCCAGTTCCTTGGCAGCGCTTGGCTGTGACTCCGAATTTTCATCAGACTGAGTGTCGATGGCGACGTATCTCAGAAATCTGTCCAATATCTTTTCCATATCTCGTTATTGTAATTGTTTTTTCTCATTGACCTTCATCGCGACCCCGATAATGAACGCGATGATACCTATATAAGGAAGAAGCGCAACAGCTTCACCGTACTCTGCGTGCCACGAAGTCAGGAACAGATCCACATTCGCGAACTTGAGGATGGCGCTGACAACACCCATCAGGGCGCCGCCTGCAATAAATCCTGAAGCGATAAGCGTACCCTTTTCGTGTCTCTCTGCATTGACCTGGGCATCCTTGCTGCGGGAAGCGACGAACCACGAGATGGCGCCGCCGATGAGCAGAGGCAGGTTCAGGTCGATAGGAATGAACATTCCGAGAGCGAAAGCGAGTGCCGGTATCTTGCACATTGTCAGGACAATAGCGATGAGCGCACCGATTCCGTAGAGAATCCACGGAGCACCGCCGCCGTTCATCAGCGGCTGGATAACGGCTGCCATCGCATTGGCCTGAGGCGCGACGAGAGCATTGTCCCCGGTGAATCCGAAGGTCTTGTTCAGCACGAGCATCACTCCGCAGACAGTAGCAGCAGCGACGGCGACGCCCGCGAACTTCCAGATTTCCTGCTTCTTAGGCGTGGTGCCGAGCCAATATCCGATTTTCAGGTCGGTCACGAACGAGCCCGCCACAGACAGCGCCGTGCACACGACTCCGCCGATCACCAGCGCCGCCGCCATACCGGCATTGCCCTTCAGCCCGACCGCCACGAGGATCAATGATGCTATGATCAATGTCATAAGTGTCATGCCGCTGACAGGGTTCGAGCCCACGATGGCGATAGCATTGGCCGCCACGGTCGTGAACAGGAAGGAAATGATGCCCACGATCAGCACGCCGACCAATGCCTGCCAGATGTTTTCCACGACTCCGCCCAATGCGAAGAATGCGAAAATAGCCAGCAGGGCTATGACAATGCCGAAAACAATCGTCTTCATCGGCATGTCTTCGTCTGTGCGCTCGGTGGCTTCGGCTTTTGTGCCCGGCTTTTTCGTGAACTCGCTTGCGGCAAGTCCTACGGCCGATTTGATGACTCCGAAAGACTTGATGATGCCGATGATGCCGGCTGTGGCAATGCCGCCGATGCCGATGTGACGCGCGTATTCCTTGAAGATCTGGTCTGCGGACATGTCTCCGATGGTCTGCGTGATGCCGCTGTTCATGAGGTCAATGACTTGGCCGCCCCAGATGAGATTCATCAGAGGGATGATCACCAGCCACACCAGGAAGCTGCCGCAGCAGATTATGAACGCGTATTTGAGACCGACAATGTAGCCGAGTCCGAGTACTGCAGCGCCGGTGTTCAGCTTGAGTACGACTTTGGCTTTGTCTGCGATGTGCTGGCCGATGGTGGTGACTGTGGTGGATACCGTTTCGCTCCATGCGCCGAAAGTGGCGATGATGAAATCGTAGAGTCCGCCCACGAGACCGCTGAGTATCAATGTCTTGGCATTGTTTCCTCCGCCTTCGCCGCTAATCAGGACCTGTGACGTGGCTGTGGCTTCAGGGAAAGGATACTTGCCGTGCATCTCCTTTACGAAGTATTTTCTGAACGGAATCAGGAAGAGGATGCCGAGAATGCCGCCGAGAAGGGAGGACAGGAACATCTGCATAAAGTTTACCTCTACACCTAATATATATGGCAGGGAGAGTGAAGATGGCGCCGGCCACCACTGAGCCGGAGCATCCGCCGATGGACTGGATGATGACATTCTGGCCGAGGCCGCCTTTCTTGCCCAATGCGCTTGTAAGGCCTACGGCAATGATGGCGATCGGAATGGCCGCTTCAAATACCTGGCCGACCTTCAGTCCGAGGTATGCGGCAGCGGCTGAGAAGATGATGACCATGATCAGGCCGACGCATACTGAATAAGGTGTGACTTCAGGATAGTTTTTCTGAGGGCTCAGAAGCGGTTCGTACTTTTCGCCCGGTTTAAGTTCTCTCTGCGCGTTCTCAGGCAGAGTCGTTCTTTTTTCTTCCATTTGCTTATCTGTCTATGTGTTTTAGCAATCCTTGCGACTCTTCCGGCCGCGTCATACAAACTTAAGCAAAATCCATTTATTTCGACAGGTTTTGGGGGTGAAAATGGTGTATAAAATGTTTTTTATGAAAAAAATGATAAAAAAAGTCAGAAAAAATTTGGAGGTAATGAAAAAGTGCGTATCTTTGCAGTCCGTTTGAGAAACGACGATGCTGAAAAGCTTCAGAAACACGTTCAAACGGCCAAGTTCATTGACAACATTGAGAGAGAATAAGAGGTAAAGATAGAAAAGAAAATCAGTTTGTAATTTGTAGATAATTCGAGAGTTTTTTCGAGTTGCGAATTAGGGACTGCAATTTCATAGGCAAAAACGAGACAAGAAGAGAGTCGCTGAATATGGCGTGTAACCATATTGAGAGACTGTAATTCACGAGAGAAAGAGGAGAAGGGCGAACGGGGGATGCCTAGGCTATCCGGAGGCGAGGAAGGACGCGGTAAGCTGCGAAAATTCACGGGGATTCGCAAACAGGAAGTGATCCGTGAGTGTCCGAATGGGGCAACCCGGCAGGCTGAAGGCCTGTCACCATCTTAGGATGGGGCGAACGGGGGGAACTGAAACATCTCAGTACCCCCAGGAGAAGAAAG
>OHER01000011.1_pt1:0-102500 | contig 121233 bp, 94 predicted proteins | sample 1567381 | NCBI WGS metagenome assembly OHER01 (sample SAMEA3879600, study PRJEB24766) | human gut metagenome | biome: human-associated habitat; feature: feces | place: USA | collected 1985/1987 | reverse complement strand
ATAAGCGCTGAAAGCATCTAAGCGCGAAGCCGTCTCCAAGATGAGACTTCCATTGAGGGTCGTGGGAGACTACCACGTCGATAGGCAGGAAGTGTAAGGCCGGTGACGACCTGAGCTGACCTGTACTAATGGCCCGAGATCTTTCTTTCAGAGGAAAGTGAAGCCAGGGAAGAGTCTTAGAAGTCTTCCTCGAGTTTTCTCTCAAGTTATATAATGCGGTGGCTATAGCGACGGGGAACCGCCTCTTCCCATTCCGAACAGAGAAGCTAAGCCCGTCATCGCCGATGGTACTGCCAGACCAGGTGGGAGAGTAGGAAGCTGCCGTTCTTCGGGAGAGTCCTCAGACGTTCGTCTGAGGACTCTCTTTCGTTTTAATCCCCCCCGACCCCCTTTCCAAGGGGGCGATCAGAGCCTGCGGGCTTTCCATCGCCGCGGGGCCTTCCCTGCCCGCCAGCTCCGGTCCGGCATCTGATGATGCCCTGGTAATCCTTCGGTCGGTGCTGTTTCGCCATGTTGTGAGGCTGCTGCCCCAAACTACGACGATGTGCGCGGCCTTTGCGTCCTCCACGTATTTGCTGCCGCAAATACCCGGACCCGCTTGTCTCAATCCCCCTAACCCCCTTTTCAAGGGGGCACATCAGGCCTTCGTGCGCACCAGAGCGCATGGCCATCGCTTCGCTGTTCTTCGGCCGGCATCTGATGATGCCTTGTTAAATCCCCCCATCCCCATTTTCAAGGATGTACATCAGGGCCTTCGGACTTTCCATCGCCGCACGGCTGCCACTGCTCGCCAACTCCGGCCCGGCATCTGATATGCCTCGTTAGACGACCTATTTGGTGCCGAGGAGGAGCAGGATAAGGCTCAAGAGCACAAACAGCAGGTCGAGCGCCTTGGAACGGAGATTTTTCTCGTGAAAGACGACGGCGCCGAAAACGAAGGAAACGAGGACGCTGCTGCGCCTTATCATTGACACGACTGAAATCATCGCTCCTGGCAGTGTCAATGCATACAGGTATGCGAGATCAGCAGCGGTCAATGCAATGGAAATGAACGGGATAGTCCAGCTCCACACGAACGGGACATAATCAGGCTTTTTGCCGTCAGTGGCTTCTCTCAATGCATGTTTGCGTTCAGGCAGCCACACGAAAATCATTATGATGCCCATTATGATGGCCTGATACAAGTTGTACCATCCCTGCACGAAAAGCCGGTCGAGGCCAGCGCCCGAAGATGCCATAAGGTATTTGTCATAAAGTCCGCTGCAAGCTCCGAGCACGGCAGATGCGATGAGCAGGATGACCCATACATTGGATTTGAAGTCAATACCTTCTTTCTTTCCGCTTCTGCTGAGAAGCCAGAAGGAGAAAATCGCCGTACATACACCTGCCCACTGCAGCAGGTTGAGCCTTTCCCCGAATATCAGCATTGCACCGACAAGTGTCATTACCGGTCTGGTGGCGTTGACGGGTCCGACTATGGTAAGAGGCAGTTTCTTTATGGCGAAATAGCCGCAAATCCAGGATGACAATACTACGAATGCCTTGATGATGACCAGTTTATGCTCGTGCCATCCTCCGTTTGGAATATGCAGACTACTCTCCGGCGGGATTGTTCCGGTCATTGAGCCGATAATGGACGGCAGGAAAAACAATGTGCATATTACGGTGTTGATAAGCAGCACCGGTATCACGGCATTTCCCTGTAGGGATTTCTTCTTGAAAACATCATATAGTCCGAGCAATGCAGCTGAGACCAACGCATATATAACCCACATTTCAGTGTCTCCTTTTTTATTTTTCCTCAGCGTTTTTCACGTTACGTGATTGATGAGCCCGCAAAAATAGCAAAATTGTTTCTATTTCCGTTTTTGTTGTTTGTTTCCTGCATCTGTCAGATGGATGATATTCTTAAATGACGACCGCTTGTGGTGTCACGCCTGCATGCAGGACGTTAGGAATGTCTGGCAGCTGCATAGACCGCTTGTCTAGCCATGAAAAAAGTTTAACGTAAGCGTCTCCTCTAATCCGAACAACCTGACTTCGGGCTGTAAAGTAAAAACGTTGATTACTAATAAGTTAGTGAATATAGCGAAAGTCAGGTTACCCGAAAAAGTGGGTAACCTGGCTTTCGGCAGTTAGTGTATATCCCTGATACTCAGCATTATGTTCAGAAAACCGACATGCAGGTTGTTCGAAAACGCCATTCCTCCTGACGCTCAGGCTGCCAAAGAATTGCATTTTGCACCAAACAATCAAGAATGGAGTACAATTCCTCGCGCCACACAGTGTCTTGCACAAAAAAAATTAAATAATTATCTTTGCGGTTATTACGAGTAGACTAACTGTTATTCTCTAATTAAAAACCTTTAGGTATGAAAAAATTCTTTATCGCCCTTGCAGTCATCTCGGTACTTGCATCGGCCGTTTCGTGCGAATATGACGCACCGAACATCAATTTCACCACCACCGTTACCAATGATTATTCAGAAGTCGTCCAGGCGATTGAGGATCAGACATTGACCCTTGCCGAAAAGTTGAAGATCATCAATGATGCACTCGACAGTCAGACATTGACCATCACCCAGCAGGCGGACATCCTGAAGAAAGCCTATGAAAACGGGGTTATCAAATACGAGGAATTGTTCGAAAAGCTGCTTGACCGACTTGGGAAAATCAAAGAGAGCACCGAAGAGAAACTCGACGCCATCAAGGGGGCGCTCGAAACAGGAAACGATACCATGAAAACCAAACTTGACGCCATCAACGAAGCGATCAACAAGGGAGTTGTGGACATCAATGCCAAACAAGACCTCATACTTACGGCATTGAACAGTATGTCTTCGTATAAATTCACAAAAGATGAACTGTTGGAGGTCGGTGATGACTATCTGCTGGTTCTCGCAACCTTCTGGAACAAGAATTTCGAAAATTATGAGGTCGTAAGGGCCCTCATGGACTTGATACCGATATCATTGCCAGCACGATATAAGTTCTGGTACCATCAAGCGTCAGGCAAATATGCATTTAGCGGAAGTGAGTCTACGAGTTTCTATGGACCGGCCATTACGGAAGGCGGATGCTTGAATGCCATAAGAGGTGCAAGCGATTTGTTCCTTGCGATTGACCTCGAATTGAACAGCGACGCTCCACGCTACAGGTCCGTCGGCGAGTACAACTGCTACCTGATAAAAAAAGTATATAAAAGTGGATATGCCTATTTCGTCGTAGATAAGAGAGATAAGACAGCCGGAATCAAAGTCAAGCCGGAGTCATCTATACCGAGCGGCGACATGTTTAATGATTATTCCAACGTAATCATATACGAGCATCGTTTCGAAGCCGAGAAAGGAAGAACCGGCGTCTGGGGCTACAGGGGCCTGGCAAATGGCCAATTGCCCGGAGATAAAGTTAAAAGTGTAGACTTTATATTCGTGAAAGACGAGTAACCGCTAAATGCTTGATTATGAAAAGATTATTAATATTGACATTAATAGTGCTCCTCTTTGTGCCCCTCATTGATATCGGGGCTCAGGAGCGCGGCAGCGGGACTTATCGCACTTGCACCTGGAGTCTGTATGGAGAAGCCGGCGCCACGATGTCGCATGGTATCGGCATTTCGAATGTGAATGCTGCGCCCTGGACAAGCGTTTCCCCGGAAATCGGGGCGGGCGTGTCCTTCAACATACGCCCATGGATCCGGCTCGGCCTGAACTATGACTTTTCCAAATATGCCAGAGAATTGAGGTTCAATAAGTTGCAGCCATTGGACACTCCTGCCGGGGATGGCACTATTGACACTGACGGCACCCACACAGGGGACCTCTCGGGGGATTTCTCCGGGGAAATTTTTCCGGACATAGACGGTACGCCGGCAGGGGACAGGCTTCTTCTTGAGAAAACCGGCGGACTCGCATATACCAAGATGTGGACACATTACCATGCCACCGACCTTACGCTGGAGTTCAACGTGATGGAAATCTGGAAAAACCGGACGGACAAGCGTTTCAACCTCTACGCGGGAGCGGGTTTCGGCTGGCTCTTCGCCAAAGGCAACACCTATAACATTGCCATGGGCAATGAGCGCTGGAAAGAAAAGTACAAGGAGACTACCGACATCTGGCTCAAGGCCGAAAATACCCGCCACAACTATAATACAGGATATGTCCCAATGCTGGTTTCCGCTGAATTCGACGTAAGCCCTATCGTAACATTGGGATTACAAGGCGATTACAAACGGCTTCTCAAGTGCGACAATGCCCCGAAGGGAATCGGCACCGTGTCCATGGTCGTGAGGCTGAATCTTCTCGGCGGAAAGTCCGGATACAAGAGCAAGGCCCGCAGATTGCGTGAATCAGAGGACGCTTTGGCAGCCATGAGGGACATGAATGCGGCAATAAAGGAGGATTGTGAGGATTCAGTACATTCACTGAAAGATGATCTTGCAGAATCGGAAAATGAAGAGGCCAAGCTGAAGTCCCAGTTGGAGGACCTCGAAAAGGAGAAAGAGGCACTCAAGTCGCAAGCGGAGGATAAGCCAAAGCGTGACACGCTCGACACCGGCTGCATCCTGTTCGACTTCGACAGCTGCAAGTTGCGCCCGAAGGCCAAGACAGAGCTCAATGATTTCGCAAATAGGCTCAAGTCAATGGAGGACTATGATCTGGTGGTCATCGGCGAGGCTTCTGCAATAGGCGACAGCAGGTATAACCAGAGACTCAGTGAACTGCGTATAGACAGTGTAATCAGTTATCTGAGCAAGAAGGGTATCGACTGCAGCCGCGCATATCGTCAGGCGCTTGGAGATTCCAGAAATGACAAGACGGAATCAGCCCAGCAAGCCACGATACTGGTTGTCTCTGATAGGTAAGACGTTCCTGCTTTCAATGAAAAAGCAGTATATTTGTTCTGTAATTTCGTGAGGGTGTTCGCGAACGCCCTGGATTGACAGAAATAATGGAACAAAAGAGAAATTCGAATGTGGAAGTGCTGCGCCTGGTCCTGATGCTGGCCATATTTGCCTGGCACATATTGGTGCACGGCTATGGATTCAAGGATGTGGCGCAGAACGGAATGGCATTGACAGGCAATGGAGCGGGTATCATACTCGCTTCTTTGTTTGCCCCGGCCACGTATTGTTTCATGTTCATATCCGGATATTACGGCATGAAATTTTCCGTGAAGAAAGGGCTCACGATAGAACTGTGGCTGGTAATAACATCCATTCTGACATTTTTCATCTGCACTTTCTTCTTCTGGCCTTTCTCGTCAGGAGGATTCTTTAAAGCCTGCTTCCCGATCAGCTCGATGAGATGGTGGTTCATGACTTATTACATGATCATATTCCTGCTCTCACCGATACTGAACAGGGGATGCGAAAGTCTGGGCAAGAACGGCTTCCTGCTGATAATCAGCCTGTTGGTGCTATATCAGACCATATCATTCATCAGAATTGAACCGAGCGGCGGCTGCAATTTCCTGGGGTTGTTGACGATATTCCTGATGGGCAGGTATTTCAGAATCCACAAAATCGAAATTGAACGTAAAAAGGCATTGACAATATTCCTGTCATGTTGGGCGGGGCTGATAGGGCTGCTGTTTCTCTCGGCACATTGTTTCAGGAAGTGGGTGTTCATACTGCTGAACTACAACACGCCTCTGCTTATGTCAATGTCGGTGACCCTGTTCTACTTCATGAAGGGCCTCAAGCCGCACTACTCGCTGAAAGTGAATAAGTTGCTGAGACCGGTGCTGTTCATATATCTGATAACCGACGGCCTCTACATTCCGTTTTACGAATGGGTGGCTTCTGTCTTTGAAGTCAATGTCCTGTACGGAGTGCTGCTTTATGTGGCGGTAGTTGTCGTATGTCTCCTGACAGGCCACGCTGTAATCAGACTGTCAGAATGCATTCTGAGCAAAATCAATACCCATAAATTCGAAGATTGTAGTATATTTGTAAAATGAGGACAATAATATTGACAATAATATCTGCATTGGCATTGACCCCGGCGATGTCGGCGGCATCAGCAGACATAGTACAGAATGACAAGGACTCCACAGCCATAAAGAGATGGATTGACAATCTCGTGGAATCTGAAATGGATGAGTATCTGGCCAATATGCCGAACATCGAAGTCGGAAAAGGAGTTTCGTTCAGCCCGAAGGACAATTCATTCAAGACCACGTTCCGCTTCATGATGCAGAATCTGGCCGGAGCCAACTTCGACGACAAGATGAAGGTCAATGATACGGACGGCCAGGTAAAGCGGCTCCGTCTGCGTTTAGACGGCTATATATTCTCCCCGAAATTCATCTATTCCATACAGTTGGGCTTCACAGGCAGTGATGCCAAGCCGACACCAAACGGCAAGACGAACCTTATACTGGACGCCATAGCCTACTTCAAGCCGAACTCATCATGGAACTTCGGATTCGGCCAGGCGAAGGTGAAGACAAACCGTGCCAGAATCAACTCCTCCGGCTCGTTGCAGTTCTGCGACAGGAGCATCGTGAGCAGCGAATTCGGAACAGACAGGGACTTCGGATTCTTCGGAGAATACCACTACGGCGGCATTGACAAATTCGCATTGTCCGCATTGGCCTCGATAACGATGGGCGAAGGCCGGAACTGGGGCTCGACCGACAGTAAAGGACTGGCGTACTCGGCACGTGTGGAGGTGTTCCCGCTCGGCAGATTCCATGCAAAAGGCGAATATATCGAAGGTGACACATATTTTGAGGAAACGCCGAAACTGATGTTGGGCGGCGGCTATTCGTACAACCATCACGCGATGATGTCCCGCGGCATGAGCGGCAGCATCCTCCCGGACACGAGGAACATAAATCTGTACTATGCAGATATGAGCTTGAAATACAGAGGTTTCGCGCTCAATGCGGACCTCATGGGACGTCACACCTCCTCGCCGGTTTTCACGGGAGGCAAGACTTTCGTCTATAACGGGGCCGGTGTCAATGTCCAGGCAAGCTATCTCTTCGACAGGAAATGGGAGATTGCGTTGAGGAATTCGTCAATGATTCCTGAAGGGGCGGTAAGGCCTTTTGCAGGATACAAAGTGTGGAACCAGAGTACATTAGGTGTGACCAGATATATTATAGGACATAGTCTGAAAGTGCAGCTGGACCTCTCGTTCAACAAGATGGTGGAACCGGTTTCGCACGATTATGACCGTCTGGGAGTAAGGCTGCAGCTGGAACTCGGTCTGTAGCAGGCGCCCTACGCGCACGGCGGGGCAGAAGCTAAAATTGAAACATACATAACTATGGCGAAAGTAATCAGCGGAAAGGAACTGTCCGCAAAACTGAAAACAGAAATGGCGGCACAGGTTGCCACATTCCCGGAGAAATATGGACGTGTGCCGCATCTCGTGGTCATTCTCGTGGGAGAAGACCCGGCCAGCCAGTCTTACGTGAAGGGCAAGGCCAAAGTGTCAGAAGTAGTGGGCATCAGGAACACCACTATCCTGAAGCCGGCGGACATCACAGAAGAAGAACTTTTGGGACTTATTGCCCAGCTCAATGCAGATGACTCCGTGGATGGTATCCTGGTCCAGTTGCCTCTGCCGAAACATATCGACGAAGATAAGGTGATAGCGGCCATTTCCAAAGACAAGGACGTGGACGGATTTCATCCCCTGAATGTGGCGGCGCTCTGGCAGAAACAGCCTTGTACAGTTCCGTGCACCCCGAAAGGCATCATCAGAATGCTTGAGGAGGCAGGTGTGGAAATCAAGGGAAAGCGTGCCGTAGTGATAGGCAGAAGCCAGATTGTGGGCCTTCCGGTAGCGAAACTCCTCCTGGACAGAAATGCGACAGTGACCATTTGCCATAGCAGAACTGCTGATCTGCCCTCAGTTACAAGGGTGGCTGAGATTCTCGTGGTAGCCATCGGCCGGGCCAAATTCGTGACCGCAGACATGGTGTCACCGGGTGCAGTGGTAATCGACGTGGGAGTGAACAGGATCCCGGAAACAGGAAAACTTTGCGGCGACGTGGATTACGAGGCAGTGGAACCGATAGCATCAGTCATTACCCCGGTACCTGGCGGTGTCGGCCCTATGACCATAACCTGCCTGATGGAAAATACCATTGAACTTTTCCTCAAGAAGATGAATGCTTAGGGTAATGTGAGACTAAAAGATGAATGCTTAGGGTAATGTGAGACTAAAACTAATAATGATTTGATATGAAGAAGATTACAGTATTGGCGGCGCTTCTGGCAAGTGCGCTCATGTCAGCCCAGCCGGCTCCCGGCAGTTTCGAACAGAGTTGGAAACCGGGGCCTGACTGGCTGAAAAACGGCGTGATATATCAGGTTTATCCGTCTTCCTATAAAGATTCTGACGGAAACGGAATCGGTGACATACGGGGAGTCATCTCCAAACTTGACTACATAGAAAGCCTCGGAGTGAGAGCCATCTGGTTCAACCCGCTGTTCGAATCAGGATGGATAGACGGAGGTTACGACATCATTGACTTTTACAAAGTGGATCCGCGCTTCGGTACGAACAACGATCTGGTCGAATTGGTGGAAAAAGCTCATGCGAAGGGCATCAAGGTGATGCTGGACTTGGTGGCGGGCCATACCTCCGACAAGCATCCGTGGTTTGTCCAGAGTTCCGAAGACACGAATCTGCAGTACTCGGATTACTACATCTGGTCAGACAGGCTTCCGGACAAGAAAGCGGAAGCCGACTTGGAAAAAATGCTGCAGGACCCTAACTACATGCAGAACACCATCGGAAAATGGATGCTCAGCAAATATCCGAGAAACAAGTACTACTGCAAGAACTTCTATGCCTGCCAGCCGTCGCTCAACTACGGATATGCTAATCCGGATCCTGACCATCCGTGGGAGCAGGGTGTGAACGAGCCTGGCCCGAAGGCTGTACGTCAGGAGCTCAAGAACATCATCGCGTTCTGGTACGGCAAAGGTGTGGACGGATTCCGTGTGGATATGGCAAACAGTCTGGTGAAGAACGATAAGGACAAGTCCGCAATTCTGGATCTCTGGAGAGAAGTACGTGAATGGTCCGACAAGAACTATCCGGATCACGTGCTGATGGCGGAATGGGGCTCCCCGAAATATTGCCTTGCATCAGGATTCAATGTGGATATGGACCTGAACAGCACCAGGGCACATAACCGCAGAATGTACTTCGACAGAAAACACCAGGCCGACGGCGGCTCATATTTCTCATTGAACGGCGGCCAGCCGTCAGTAAAAGACCTCTATGGCAATGACTGGAAAGCCGACAAGATAGACCGGAACACCACTCCAGCCCAGATGCTCAAGGAGTATTACGACTACTTCACGGATTGTCTGAACAGCACGTCCACAATGGGATATTTCGCCACGATTTCCGGCAATCACGATCATCTCCGCCTGAACATGGGCGCGCGCAACACCCCTGACCAGCTGAAAGTCATGCTGACTTGGGTGCTGTCAATGCCGCTTCCGATCATCTATTACGGTGACGAAATCGGAATGCGTTCACTCGTGGATATGCCTAACGTAGAAGGCGCGAACCACAATGGCAAGGAACGTGCCGGCGCACGTAGCCCGATGCAGTGGAGTCAGGGAGCAACCGCAGGATTCAGTACCTGTTCTCAGGACAAACTTTATCTGCCTGTGTGCCCGGACTGGACCCCGGCCACCTCATATCCGCATTATCTCGAATGGAAAAAGGATTTCGAAGCCGGAAAGGCCAAGCCTGTCGCTGCCGGTGCCCCGACCGTAGAGGCACAGGACAATGATCCGGAGTCAATGCTGAATTGGGTCCGCTCTCTGATCAAGTTCAGGGCGGAGACTGAGGCATTCTGGGCAGACAGCAAGTTTATCCCTATTTTCAATGAGGCGCAGCCATATCCGATGGTCTTCCTCAGAAGCAATGGAAAAGACACCTACCTTATAGCATTGAACCCTACAGGCGAGCGTAAGACATTGACACTCAGTAGTGAAATCAGTGATTACAAATGCGTGACGAAAGGTGCTAAAGGACTTGTGGCTCCGGCAAAATCGCTAGGAAAAGCTACATACAAGTGCTCTGGCAAAGGGGATGTGCTCACACTCGGGGCTACATCGGCTCTGATTGTCAGGTTGTAGATTTCAGGTAAACTTGGCAATCTGCAACCTGTCAGATGTAATCATTACCGCAGAAAAAACATTAAAACTATAGCCGACTATGTCTATTCTGAAAAAAATGTTGGTACGGATACCGACTAAGAAATCTTATCTGGCGATGGCCTGGGACGCTACGGCCAAAGGTCAGACTGACTTGGCGACACATCTGTTCAAGCTTGCTTATGCACAGGAGACGACTGCGGAGAAGAAAGCGGAAGCGGCATGGAACATTTATGTTGACTGCAAGAACAAGGAAAAGTATAACGAGGCTTACCTCTGGTGCGAGAGAACCGCATTGCTCGGATATGTGAAGGCAATACGCATTTTGGGCAAGGCGCATTTCTACGGACTCGGCATTGTCCCGAATTGCAGAAAGGCGGTGAAGTGGTTCAAGACTGGAGCGGAGAAGGGCGATGCCGCATGTATGAGGCTGCTGGGAGAGTGCTATGCCCGGGGCAAGGGCGTGCTGAAGAATGAAAGGAAAGCCTATGAGTATTTCAGTCAGGCATACGAACTGAAGGAAAAGGGCAGTTTTTACTGGATGGGCCTGGCATATCGTTTCGGCAGTGCGGGATATGAGAAAGACCCGGCCAAGGCGATGCAGATATGGAACGAAGGAGTGCCTGATTCCAGGTGTCTGTTTGAACTCGGCAAATGCTATTTCTGGGGAGAGGTGGTGCCTGAAGACCATGCCCTTGCATATGATTATATGAAAAAAGTCTCGGACCATGACAAGGACTTCGCGGATGATTACCTTTCTCCTGACAAGAAATCGCTCCGCACAAAAGCTGAGGTTGAGGCACTTGTAAACTTCAAGGAATGAACATTTTCAATCCCGAACACGACCTGTGTCTTGCAAATGGCGACCCGAATTTCGTGCCGCCATTTTCTGCGTTGGAATTTGCGGAAGACTGCGCGGGGCTTACCAGATGGATAGACGAAGCAAAAGATGATGAAGTGATTCCATGGGGCTGGGACAGTCATCTGAAATGCAGGCTGCTGAAGCAGGGCATTGACGAGAAACTGCTGCCGTCCGATGCGGAACTGGAGACGATAAGGGAGTTGTCGAGAAGAGGCGTGGCATCGGAGGCGGAATCTTATGTCAGGAAAACATTGACAGAAGCGGAACTTGAATTTGTCAGGCCGGAGGGCGAAGTGCTGGAACTGTCTGATGTTGATGAAGTTATAAGTACTGTCGGCAGATTTGGCGATGCGGTGCTGAAGGCTCCGCTGTCGGGCAGCGGAAAGGGACTGCGCTGGGCACGGGCGGATGAATTGACGGCCAGCGATCTGGGCTGGTGCCGGAACGTCATCTCCAAACAGGGGAGTGTGACAGTAGAGCGCCGCCACAAGGTGGTCCAGGACTTCGCGATGCTGTTCCGTGTCGATGCGGACGGGACAGTGCTGTTCGAAGGGCTTTCCATGTTCTTCAATGACAACGGAATATACAAGGGCAATGTCCTGGCTTCGGATGATTATATTCTGAAGAAGTGGAGCAGTTATGTGGACGAGTCATTGATCCGGAAAGTAAGGGCGGCATTGACAATGTTCCTGGCCGGGAGATTCTCCGGCAGATACTGCGGTTACGTCGGGGTGGACATGTTCGTCTATGAATTGGACGGCGGCTTCCGTCTGGCGCCATGTGTGGAAATGAACGTGAGGATGACGATGGGACTTCTGGCCCGTAGGGTTTTCGACAGAAGCGATTATGTGTCAGGAGATTATGTCATGACGGTGGAGTACTCGCCGGCCGATGGCGAACTGTACCGGAAATATGCAGGAGAGGAAAACAAGACATTGACCCGGATCACTTCCTCAAGTCATTATGCGGTGGTCATCGGGTTTCGGGGATAGAATGATGCGGGTTATTTTTTTGACGGTTGCCAAATGATTGCTAAATTAGCAGATTGGAAAAAAAATGAAACAGTTATGCGTGAATTATATCTGACAAATACGCTTTCTCATAAGAAGGAGCTTTTCGTGCCTATTCATCCGGGTCATGTGGGTATGTATGTCTGCGGACCTACGGTTTACGGAGACGCTCACCTCGGCCATGCAAGACCGGGAGTCACATACGACGTGCTCTTCAAATTCCTCAAGCATCTCGGCTACAAGGTGCGCTATGTCCGCAATATCACGGATGTGGGCCATCTCGAGCACGATGCCGACGAGGGAGAGGACAAGATTGCAAAGAAAGCACGCCTGGAGCAGCTCGAACCTATGGAAGTGGTACAGAGCTACACGCTCAGATATCATGAGGCGATGCGTCAGCTCAATGTTGCGCCGCCTTCCATCGAGCCGCGCGCTTCAGGCCACATCATCGAGCAGATAGAGACCGTGAAGAAGATACTCGATGCGGGATATGCCTACATAAGCAACGGGTCAGTGTATTTCGACGTGGAAAAATACAACAAGAAGTTCCATTACGGCATCCTGTCCGGCAGAACTCTTGAGGATACATTGGAGGGAACGCGAAACCTCGACGGACAGAGCGACAAACACGCTCCGTATGACTTCGCATTGTGGAAAAAGGCTGAACCTCAGCATATTATGAGGTGGCCTTCACCTTGGGGAGACGGCTTCCCGGGATGGCATCTGGAGTGCTCCGTGATGGGTGAGAAATATCTCGGCAGGGAGTTTGACATCCACGGAGGCGGAATGGATCTGATGTTCCCGCATCACGAGTGCGAAATCGCCCAGAATGAGGCCTCTCGCGGGACTCAGGGCGTACACTACTGGGTGCACAACAATATGATCACCATCAACGGCCAGAAGATGGGCAAGTCATTGGGCAATTTCATCACGCTTCCTCAGCTTTTCGCCGGTACACATGAGAAACTCGAGCAGGCATATTCGCCGATGACAGTGCGTTTCTTCATACTTCAGGCTCATTACCGCAGTACCCTCGACTTCTCTAACGAGGCCCTTCAGGCTGCAGAAAAAGGCTATCGCCGAGTGATGCAGGCCGCACAGGACCTCCGCTCGATCGCCTCTGCCGCAGGAGTTCAGGTCAATGTCGCAGGCACGGAAGGTGACGCTGCCAATGCTCTGAAATACGGTGAGTTCCTCACGGACGTCGCTCCTGATACCTGCCCTGCTGACAGCGAGGCGGTAAAGGCTGTGTTCAATGGCGTGTATGACGCGCTGTGCGATGACTTGAATACCTCAGTTGCCCTTTCCCATATATTTGATGCAGTGAGACTTGTCAATACTGAGAAAGAGAAGAAGGGGACATTGACAAAAGGCGATATCGAGACATTGCTCCGCCTTTTCGACGATATAGTTTACGGTGTGCTCGGTCTTGTCGATGAGTCCGGCGATTCCGGAAAGGCAGGCAAGACCATAGCAGGCCTTATGGATATGGTCATCGAGGAGCGTGCCAAGGCCAAGGCTGCCAAGGATTGGGCGACGAGCGACAGCATCCGCGACCATCTCAAGGCTCTCGGCATCGTGGTAAAAGACACCAAGGACGGTGTAGAGTGGACATTGGAGTAGGCCTATGAAACTTGTTTCGTGGAACGTGAACGGGCTGCGGGCCTGTGTAGGAAAGGGTTTTGAAGACTCTTTCAAGTCGCTTGACGCTGATGTGTTCTGTCTGCAGGAAACCAAGATGCAGGAGGGCCAGCTGGATCTCCAGTTCCCGGGTTATGAATCCTATTGGAATTATGCCGACAAGAAAGGCTACTCGGGTACGGCCATCTATACACGCGTGAAGCCACTGTCAGTGACGATGGATATGGGTATTGACCTGCACGACCACGAAGGACGTGTGATAGCGGCGGAATACGAGAAATTCTATCTCGTGTGCGTCTATGTGCCCAATTCTCAGGATGAGCTCAAGCGCCTGGACTACAGGATGCAGTGGGAGGATGATTTCCGCGCTTATGTGACTGCCTTGGCCGAGAAGAAAAGCGTAGTGATCTGCGGTGACCTCAATGTCGCCCACGAGGAGATTGACCTGAAGAATCCTTCTTCCAACAGGCGCAATGCCGGATTTACCGACGAGGAGCGCGGCAAGTTCAATGAACTGCTTTCGGCAGGCTTCATCGACTCGTGGCGCATGCTGAATCCCGACACCGTGAAATATTCCTGGTGGTCATACCGCTTTCAGGCGCGTCAGCGCAATGCGGGATGGCGTATCGACTATTTCCTCGTTTCCGATTTGCTCAAGGACTCCGTCACGGGAGCTGAAATCCACAATGAAATCCTCGGCTCTGACCACTGTCCGGTAGAACTCGACCTCGCGTAGAGCACTTCGTCCTACAGCAGTGCGGCGAAAAGTCGTATCACCTTCTGTCCGAACTTCTGGTACCACGGACGCTGCTCCCATTCCTCCAGTTTCACCTCTTTAGAGGCCTCCATGTCTTTCAGGAAAATCGCTTTGTTCACCTTGGCGGCCGTTACGTCATAGATGTAGGCATTCAACTCGTAATCCAGGTTGAAGCTTCTGAAATCCATATTTGCGGAGCCGATTTCGGAAAGGTAGTCGTCACTCACGAAGGTCTTTGAATGGATGAACCTGCCGGAACGCTCATATATCTTTATTCCGGCCTCCAGGCATTCTGTGAAATATGACCTGTTGGCAGGCCCCATAAAGAACAGGTCGGCCTTCTTGGGCACCATGACCCTCACGTCCACACCGCTCAATGCCGCTGACTGAAGTGCCTGCAGCATCGGCTCAGGCGGAACGAAATACGGGGTCTGGATATAGATGTATTTCTTGGCATGCTGGACCGCCCATACTGCACCCATGTGGATATTCGGCCATCTGGACTCCGGCTCGTCCGGAACAATCTGGATGAGCTTGTCCATTCCTTTCATTTTGAAATTCATGTCAAGACTCTGTATCGGAGCCTTTGCCAATGCTTCCGCAATCCCGTTGCCTTCGGTATCGTTCTCAGTGTCAATGTTCTCAGTGTCAATGCTCTTTTTGTCCGCCAGAGCCGCATCGGTCTCTTCAGAATCTTTGCACATCGGGAAGTACTTTGAAAAATCATTGTCCACTTCACCGTCGGCAGTTATCCACGAGTTGAGGAAACTGTATTGCAGACCGGCCACAGCATTGCCCGTGATGCGCATATGGGTGTCGCGCCACCTTACGAAGTAGTCGTCACTTATGTTCATGCCTCCGGTGTAGCCGATCTTGCCGTCGATTACCACGATTTTCCTGTGGTCACGATAGTTCAGCTGGGTCACGAGGTTCACCAGCGGCCATCTCGGTTTGGTGAACTTCTCCACCTCCACGCCGGCCTTTTTCATTTCGTTGTAGTACTTCGGACGGATGACGATGTTGGCGATATTCTCGTGTATGAATCTGACTTTCACGCCTTCACGTGCCTTCTGCATCAGCATTTCCTTGATCTGCTTGCTGCCCTGGTCCTGGCGGAAATAGAAATACTCCATGTGTATGGATTCCTTGGCATTCTTCAGGTCCTCCATCAGGAGTTCGAATTTCCTGTGACCGGAAGTAATGATTTCCAGGCCGTTGCCGTCAGTCACGCAAGTGGAGCCGTCGCACGACAGAAGCTTGGTGAGCGTCTTGTAGTCACGTTTTACGAGATTGTCCTTCTCATGTCCGAAAAGCAGTCTGAAGACCTTGTCATTGGCCTTTGTCCCGAAAACCTCAATGAATTTCTTGTGTTTCTTCTTGAAATACCACGAGTGGCGGAAATTGATGCCGACCATAAAATAGAGAAGCAGTCCGACTATCGGCAAAATGGTGATAATCAGAAGCCAGGCGATTTTTTTGGCTGAGTCACCGTTATCGAATATGATGACGATGATGGTCCCCGTTATCAGCAGGGCCAGCAAGATGGAGAAAACGATGGACATGAGTGACATTGTCAATGTTAATAGACGAGGATGTACAATAATGCTGCCACAACGCAGCCGGCCATAGGACCAACTACCGGTACCCAGCTGTAACCCCATCCGCTGTCACGCTTGCCCTTGATCGGGAGAATGGCGTGGGCGATACGTGGACCGAGGTCCCTGGCAGGGTTCATCGCATATCCGGTAGTTCCTCCAAGGGACATGCCCAGAGCCATGATCACGCAGGTCACAGGGAATGCCCCGATGCCGCCCACAGTGATTGCAGCCCCGTTGTATGCAGCCGTGTTTCCGCTGGTCCCGAGTGCAAGAATGAGGAACACGAGCAGGCAGGTGGCGATAGTCTCGCTGAGGAAATTGATGCTCTTGTGCTCTATTGCAGGCATTGTGCAGAATGTCCCTAAAATACCGTCAGGATTTTGCCACGATGCCTTGTAATGGTCACAATAGAATACGTAAACCAGCATTGCGCCGACAAATCCGCCGAGCATCTGGGCTGCTATGTAAGGAAGGACTGCATTCCATGCGAAATTGCCGGCAATGGCGAGTCCGAGTGTGACTGCCGGATTTAGGTGTGCGCCTGAATACGGGCCTGCGATGAATACGCCGCACATTACTGCGAAGCCCCAGGCCAATGTGATTACGACCCATCCAGCTCCCTTAGATTTGGATTTTTCCAAGGTGCATCCTGCGCAGACACCGTCTCCGAGGAGTACAAGTACAAGTGTTCCGATAAATTCGAATACACATTTAGTGAATAGCGTCAGTTCCATTATGATGTGAATTTTTATTGTCCTTTACCTGAAAGTGTTCTCCTGATCGCGTCTGCCCAGCCTTCTTTTGCGAGGAGCACCTTTTCCGCAGGTGCAAGCGGCTCGAATTCCTTGTCTGCTTTCCACTGCTTCCTGATGTCATCGAGCGAATCCCAGTAGCCGGTTGTCAGGCCGGCGAGGTAGCAGGCTCCCATGGCCGTAGTCTCCGTAACTCTCGGCCTGATGACCTTGCAGCCGAGGATGTCAGCCTGGAACTGCATCATGAGGTTGTTGCGGGATGCTCCGCCATCGACTTTCAGCTCTTTCAGCCTGATGCCGGAATCTTTCTGCATTGCATTGACGATATCCATGGTCTCGAAGGCGATTCCCTCCAATGCTGCACGTGCGATGTGCGCGGCGGTAGTGCCTCGCGTCAGCCCGCAGATGGTGCCTTTCGCGTACTGGTCCCAGTATGGAGCGCCGAGTCCGGTCAATGCCGGCACGAAATATACTCCTCCATTGTCCGGAACGGTCATTGCCAGACTCTCGATTTCCGAAGAGGACTTTATGATGCCGAGCCCGTCTCTAAGCCATTGGACAGCAGAACCTCCGACGAAGATGCTGCCTTCGAGGGCGTAGTTTACCTTGTCGCCGATTTTCCAGGCGATGGTGGTCAGCAGATTGTGGGATGACAGGATAGGCTTTTCTCCGCTGTTCATAAGCAGGAAACATCCTGTTCCGTATGTGTTCTTTACCGAACCAGGGGTGGTGCACATCTGTCCGAACAATGCCGCCTGCTGGTCTCCTGCGATACCTGCGATAGGCACTTTGTGTGCGAAAATCGTGGTCTTGGTGTGGCCGTAAATCTCTGAAGATGAACGTACTTCAGGCATCATTGATACCGGGATTCCGAAAAGCTTGAGCAGGTCTTCGTCCCATTGCAGAGTGTGGATGTTGAAAAGCATTGTCCTGGAGGCATTGCTGACATCTGTCACATGCACTTCGCCTCTGGTGAGGTTCCAGATGAGCCATGTGTCCACTGTTCCGAATCTGAGCTTGCCCGCTTCGGCTTTCGCTCTTGCGCCAGGCACGTTTTCCAGTATCCAGCGGATTTTCGTGGCGCTGAAATATGCGTCAATGATAAGTCCTGTCTTTTCTCTGATGTACTGCACCATGTTCTGAGCCTTAAGACCGTCACAATATTCTGAGGTCCTTCTGTCCTGCCATACGATCGCGTTGTGCACCGGCTCGCCTGTTTCAGCATCCCACACGATGGTGGTTTCCCTCTGGTTGGTGATACCGATTCCGGCGATGTTCAGGCCGTTGATTCCGGCACTTGTGATGGCTTCAGCAATCACTGAGGCCTCAGATGACCAGATGTCTTTAGGATTATGCTCCACCCAGCCCGGTTTCGGAAAATGCTGGGGAAATTCTTTCTGTGAAGTCGCGCAGATACGGCCATCGTGGTCGAAAACGATTGCTCTGGATGAGCTTGTGCCCTGGTCCAGGGCCAGAATATATTGATTGTCCATCTGTTTTGTGTTATTGTTGTCTTGTTTTATTCTGAAGTAGAGGGCTCTTTTTACGGTAACATCACCCGAATCAGGTTCTGCTCTCCCGTATGGACAGGACCTACAACTCTTTTCGCAGGCGGGCTTTCGGAATTCCGAGCTGGTCCCGGTATTTGGCGATGGTACGCCTCGCTACCTTGTATCCTTTCTCGTTCATGATGGATACAAGTTCATCGTCGGTGAGAGGCTTGTGCTTGTCCTCCTTCTCCACGCATTCCTGCAGGACTTTCTTCAATTCCCTTGTGGATACTTCTTCACCCTGCTGGTTTTCAAGTCCTTCGGAGAAGAAATACTTGAGCGGGAAAATACCGAAGTGTGTCTCTATGTATTTGCTGTTCACCACTCTGGATATGGTCGAAATGTCGAATCCTGTTTTCGCGGCAATGTCCTTGAGCACCATCGGCTTCAGGTTCGATTCATCCCCGTCCATGAAGTAGTCATGCTGGTAGTCCACGATGGCCTGCATCGTGCTGAACAATGTGTTGTGACGCTGTTTCAGCGCTTCTACAAACCATTTGGCGGAGTCCATCTTCTGCTTCACGAAAGTGGCAGCCTCTTTCTTCTGGCGTTCGGAAGAATTGGCCGCATCCATGAGCAGATCTGCGTATTTCTTGTTTATACGTATTTCGGGCAGTGAAAATCTCGGCATTGTCAGAACAAGTTCACCGTTTTCGAGCGTGAGCACGAAGTCCGGCACGATCTGCTGGGCCTGGTCATTGTACGAATCGTCGATCTGTCCTCCCGGTGACGGGTTCAGCTTGACGATTTTGTTCATTGCCGCCTTCATCTCGTCCTGCGACAAGTCCAGCTTGCCCATTATTTTCTGGAAATGTTTGTTGGAGAATTCCTGGAAATAATCGGTGAGAATACGGATGGCGTTGACAGTGTCAGGAGTCCGCTTCAAGCCTTTCAGCTGAATCAGGAGGCATTCCCGCAGGTCCCGGGCGCCGATTCCCGGCGGGTCGAACTGCTGTATGATGTGGAGCATGTCCAGCACTTCCTCATCAGTGGTCGTGATGTTCATCCGGAACGCCAGGTCGTCCACGATGCTGTCAATGTCCCTGCGCAGGTAGCCGTCATCATCCAGGCTGCCTATTATGAATGCCGCAACGTCGTGCTGGTGCTCGCTCAGGTTCCTGAATCCGAGCTGATCCATAAGGCTCTGCGTGAAACTCTCTTTTACCGAAAAGGTGTTGTACTGAGGTTTCTCATCTTTTCCGTAATTGTTTACGTGCAGTTTGTATTCCGGGATGGAGTCGTCGTCCTTGATGTCGGACAATGACACCTCGCGCGGCTGCTCCTCTCCGTCCTCGTCCTTGGAGTCCGGGGCGTCGTCGTCAAGTACAGGATTTTCTTCCAGTTCCTTACGGATTCTCTGCTCCAGTTCCTGGACCGGAAGTTCAATCAGCTTGATGGTCTGGATCTGCAGCGGGGAGAGTTTCTGCGTGAGTTTCTGAGTTAATTCCTGTTTCAGCATAACTTTACAAATATGCGGACGGTCTTCTGACGCTGACCGTGTCTGTTACGTAATTGTGTTGTTTGTCTATGGCCGGGTAGTTTATGTCTTCTTTGACTACAATGGCTGCCGGATATGTCGATTTCACTCTCTGGAGGAATTCCATGGCTTCCGACTTCGTCCTGAAGTCTCCTGCCACTACCCTGAAGAACGGGTTCTGGTAACTTCTGTATGCAGGAGTGCCTGGATGTGCGGCTCTGAATGTCCTCATTACGCTTTCGGATGCATTTCTTGCCGACTGGCTGTTGTCGAAGAAAATCCTTACCCTGTACCCTGATATTTTCCTGGATGAATTGCCGGAAATATACTGCTTCATCGCATTGGTGATGGCCTGCGACTGGTGGATGCGGATATCTCCTTCACCGTAAGAATGCGCGGAAAGAATGTTGAAAATGGATTTTCCGAGCAATGTGGAGTCCACGGCTGCTGCCGGACGATATACTATGGAGTCGGCATATTGTTCCTGGGCATTGGCCAGCAACGGGAAGAACGCGATGATGATTGCTATTATTGTCTTTTTCATTGACCTTTTCATTTAGATTGTCAGTCCATAAGCGAAGAAAGCGGAAGTCCCTTCCTCTTGATGGTCTTGTGCAGCCCCTTTGCATATACCGTACCACTGATGTCCACGCTGTACGACTCTGCGTTGAGGTCCTTCAGCAGTCCAAGTGCGGAAATCAGTGAAACTCCCTGACACAGAGTGGCATTGCCCTTTATCTGATATACGTCGTCGGATTTCTTGTTCACTGTGAAGTCGTCTGCCGAAAAATCTATCATCGCCTGGCCCTTGTGGTAAACCACTCCCTGGACGTTGCGTATCGTGAAGGAGAATGTCGGGTTGTGGATGCCGACGGCAAATACTCCGTTCATTCCGCGCAGTCCGACAGGGGAGAGTGAGACAATGCTCGTGGACGTGATGCCTATCTCGTTGATCTTGCCGCAACTTGTCAGGCACAGAGTCAAGAGTGCCGTAAAAATTATCGCTAATCTGTTTTTCATATCTGTACTACTTCAAGTCAATTTACAAAAATAATGAAAAATGTCATATCTTTGCAGTTCCGGAATCAGAAGTTGGTCCCGAATCTGTTTTTTTATCACGTATATGGCTAACAAGAAAGTATATATCGAGACTTACGGCTGTCAGATGAATGTCAATGACACCGAGGTTATTTTCTCCATTCTCAAGAAGGCCGGCTATGACCGTACCGAGAATATGGATGAGGCTGACGTAATCATGGCCAACACATGTTCCGTCAGGGACAATGCGGAGCAGCGCATCTGGGGCAGGATCGACCAGTTCTATGGCCAGAAGCGTCAGCGTGAGGGGGTGCTGTCAGGTATAGTGGGATGTATGGCTGAACGCCTGAAAGACAAGCTGTTGGAAAGCGGCAGGGTGGATTTCGTGGCAGGCCCGGACTCTTACAGGTCGCTTCCGATGTTGCTTTCCAGAATAGCTCCGGGACGGCCTCAGATCAATGTCGAGCTCTCCCGTGAAGAGACTTACGGGGATATCGAACCGGTCCGCATTGACAAGAACGGCGTGTCCGCGTTCATTTCGATAATGCGCGGATGCAACAATGTGTGCTCATATTGCGTGGTGCCCTATACCCGTGGAGCCGAGCGCAGCCGTGACCCTCATACTATCGTGAGGGAGGCCTGCGATGTGTTCTCCAAGGGATACAAGGAGGTTACTCTTCTCGGTCAGAATGTGGATTCCTATCTGTGGAAAAATCCTGACGCTCCGGAAGAGAAGGTGGATTTCGCGGACCTGCTTTCGATGGTGGCGGAAATTAGTCCGGTTTTGCGCGTGAGGTTCTCCACATCGCATCCTAAGGATATCAGTGACAAGGTGATAGACACGATGGCAAGGTATGAGAACATCTGCCGCCATATCCATCTTCCAGTTCAGTCGGGAAGCAATGCGATGCTCGAGAAGATGCGTCGCCGTTATACCCGCGAGTGGTATCTCGAGCGTGTCGGCAGGATCCGCAAGTCAATGCCGGACTGCGCCATAACCACCGACATCATAGCGGGCTTCTGCGGTGAAACTCTGCAGGACCACCAGGATACCCTTGACATCATGCGTGAGGTCGGATATGACTACGCATATATGTTCCAGTATTCTGAAAGGCCCGGTACATTGGCGGCAAGGAACTATCCGGACGATATTCCTTTGCAGGAAAAGACCAGACGCCTGAATGAAATCATCGAACTGCAGAACGGACTCAGCCTCGAAAGCAACAGACGTGATGTCGGCAAGAGGTTCAAAGTCCTGGTCGAAGGCACTTCCCGCCGCAGTCAGGAGGAACTTTGCGGAAGGACATCCATGAACAAGATGTGCGTGTTCCCTGCAAAGCTGGCTTCCGACAGCGTTCCTGCGGATGGCGTCAATGTCCTGAAAATCGGTGACTACGTGGAAGTTGAAGTGCGCTCCTGCACATCAGCCACATTGATCTGCGACATCGTCAAGTAGTTTAAACTTCGACAATCATCTCGTCAGAGAAACTGTAATAGCTGTCGTCGGATATCACGATGTGGTCCAGCATCGAGATTCCGAATGCAGTTGACGCGCTTTTCAACCGCGTCGTTTCCTTGATGTCTGCAGCGCTCGGCTGCGGATTGCCTGACGGATGGTTGTGGATGAGAATCAGTCCGTCCGCCTTCTTCTCGATCGCCTTTCTCAGAATGCTGTTCGGGTCCAATGTAGTGGATGTAAGGCCCCCGAAAGACAGTTTTTCCTTGGATAGGACGTAATTTGACCTGTTCAGGAAGATTATCCAGCATTCCTCGTGGTCCAGTCCCTTCAGCAGCGGAATCATCATTTCGTATATCTGCCGCGAATGGGTTATAGCCGTGCGTGCCGCTCCGGAACTTTCCGCGCTGAATCGCCTGCCAAGTTCAAATGCGGCGCAGATGGTGGCCGCCTTGTCTTTTCCTATCCCGGTGAAGCTCATCAGCTTGTCAGGTGACATTGATGCGAGTTCCGTAAGTCTTCCCGCAGCGCACAGCAGGTCGGTGCTTGTCTCCAGGACATTCTTCCCCCTGTTGCCTGTCCTCAGCAGGATAGCAAGCAATTCCGTGTTGCCCAAAGCCTGGGCCCCCTTCGAAAGCAGCCGCTCTCTCGGCCGTTCTTCCGCATTGATTTCCTTCAACTTCATATCGGTCCTATTTTTGTGCCGAGCCGAAGTTAGATACTAATGAATGAAAAAAACAGCACCGTACTCCTTCACGATGCTGCTTTTTTACGATTTTTAAATTTCTGACGCCAAATTTTTATGATTCTTAAATTTTTGCGGGCTGTTTTCCGTGTTACCTACGTAATACTGTCAATTCCCGGAGAATGGAAACTATGCTTTCTTCGCCTCAAGAATCAAGTCTCCGAGTTCGCGGATGTCTCTCACGATCACATCCGGCGGGAAAAATTCCGGAGCCGGGTTCGTGCGGGCATCTTCAGCTACCTTGAGGGCAGTCTCTATGGTGGTCTCGCCTGAAAGTACGAGAACGCCTACGGCACCGGCATTGTGCGCCATTGCCGTATCAGTGTAGATCCTGTCGCCGGTCATGATGATTTCCTCAGGTCTGATTCCGTGCTTGTGCATGATGCCTTCAAGCATTGTCGGGTCAGGTTTTCCCAATACGATATCCGGTTTCCTGCCTGTAGCGTGCTCGATGCATTTCTGAAGAGAACCGCAATCGACGAGGACGGTAGGCTGGTCCGTAGGGCAGACTCTGTCCGGATTTGTGGCGATGTAAGGAATTCCCTGGCTTGCCCACCATGCGGCGCGGCAAAGTCTCGGATAGGTGAGAGTGGTGTCGAATGCCACGACAAGAACATCCGGTACGTCATTAGGGTCGTCGCTGCATTCCTCGAAGCCGGCTTTCTTGAACTGGCTAACCATCGACGGGGTACCGAGCATGAACAGCCTCTTGGCTTCAGGATATTTTTCCTTTATATAGTCGATGGCGGCAAGAGATGTGGTGTACATGTTGCTCTCATCGGCTTTGATTCCCAATTTGTCGAGTTTCAGAAGATAGTCTGCCACTGATTTGGTCGGGTTGTTGGTCAGGAATGAATAGCTGATCCCGGCCTTGGTCATATCTTCCAGGAATCCAGGTGTGAACGGGAACAGTTTGCTTCCCATGTAGATGGTTCCGTCCATATCGAGTGCGATATGCTTGATTCTGGCCAGCTTTTCCTTAAGCTCCGGTGTGAGTTCTTTGTTGTAATTCGTGTCCATTATATGTGTCTGTTCAAATTTCAGGTAAACAAAAAAAGAGGCAAACTTACTACGTTAAGCTGCCTCTTTATGGGGTGAACGGTGGGGCTCGAACCCACGACAACCAGAACCACAATCTGGCGCTCTACCAACTGAACTACGCTCACCATATTTAGGATTGCAAAGGTAAGGATATTTTTTGAATTTCCAAGCTCGGAAACAAAATTTTTCCAAATTTTCCGTATCGTATGAAAAAAAGATATTTCCATTTCTTATATTTGCCATCTGGAAAAACGAAAGTTATAACGTAAATATTATAGTATAATGGCAAGAGAAATAAAATTTTCTCTGGTTTACAGGGATATGTGGCAGTCTTCCGGCAAATATGTGCCGAGAGTTGACCAGCTCGAAGAAGTAGCGCCTGCAATCATTGACATGGGATGCTTCGACAGAGTCGAAACCAATGGCGGAGCCTTCGAACAGGTGAATCTGCTCTTCGGTGAAAACCCTAACGTGGCAGTCCGCCGCTGGACAGCGCCTTTCCACAAGGCCGGCATTCAGACACACATGCTCGAAAGAGGACTCAACGCATTGAGAATGAACCCGGTTCCGGCAGACGTCCGCGAACTTATGTTCAAGGTAAAGAAAGCTCAGGGGACCGACATCGCCCGTTCATTCTGCGGACTCAATGACCACAGGAATCTGAAACTTTCAGTAGAATACGCGAAAAAAGCCGGGATGATTTCCCAGGTTGCGCTTTCCATCACGCATTCGCCTGTCCATACCGTAGAATACTATATGGGTGTAGTGGACAAGGTAGTGGAATATGGCTGTGACGAAATCTGCCTGAAGGATATGGCAGGCGTCGGAAGACCGACATTCCTTGCGGAACTCACAAGCTGCATCAAGAAAAATTATCCGCACATCCTGGTACAATACCATGGCCACACAGGTCCGGGCTTCTCACCTGCATCAATGCTGGAAGTGGCACGTGCAGGAGCTGACTATCTGGACGTTGCTGTGGAACCGCTTTCATGGGGAAAAATCCATCCGGACGTGATAACCATCCGTGAAATGATGCGTGCTGACGGCTTCCTGGTCAAGGATCTGAACATGGACGCCTATATGGAAGTGCGCAGGCTGACACAGAAATTCATTGACGATTTCCTGGGCTACTGGATAAACCCGGCCAACCATCTCATGTCGTCCCTGCTCGTAGGCTGCGGCCTTCCGGGAGGAATGATGGGATCAATGATGGCCGACCTTAAGGGCTTCCAGGCTGCCATCAATGCTTCTGAGCGTGCTCACGGCAGACCGGAAATCAGTCTTGACACATTGATGGTCAAGCTGTTCGAAGAAGTGCAGTATGTATGGCCGAGACTCGGATATCCACCTCTTGTCACCCCGTTCAGCCAGTACGTGAAGAACACCTCATTGATGAATCTGCTCAATGTCCTGAACGGCAAGCCGAGATGGACCACCATTGACAAGGATACTTGGAACATGATTCTCGGCAGGATGGGACAGCTTCCTGGTGAATTGGCGCCGGAAATCATTGACCTTGCCAAGGAAAAAGGCCTGGAATTCTACACAGGAAACCCTCAGGACATGTATCCTGACGAGTTGCCTAAATTCCGTCAGATGATGAAGGAAGAAGGCTGGGAAGAAGGCCAGGACCAGGAGGAACTCTTCGAATTCGCGATGCACGAGAGACAGTACCGCGACTACAAGAGCGGAGTTGCGAAGGAAAGGTTCAATGCTGAGCTCAATGATCTGAAAGCCAAAGCAGGAGCGCCGATAAACATTGTCCGTCCTGTAGTGGAAATGCCGAAGTTCAATGTCGAGGAATACGCACAGAAGTATCCGCACGCTGTTCCGGTTCAGGTTCCCGCGAAGGGCCAGCTGATGTGGCAGCTTGACGTGGATGATGACTCTTCTGCTCCGGTTGCCGGAACGGAAGTCAAGGCAGGTAAGGCAATGGGCTATGTCCAGACCTATTATGGAATGGAAGAAATCGTGCCTGCTGTCGATGGCCGTGTAGTGGCCGTTACCTCAGCTCAGGGAAACAAGGTCGTGAAAGGCGAAATCGTAGCTTTCGTCGAAGGCGCGGCCGATGCTGCTCCTGCCAATGAACAGGTGACGGAATAGTTTTCCGTCTGCGGGAGAATGAACTGCCCGTCGCTCTTGTGCCAGGTCCAAGAAAGTTTTATGACTGCATTTCCTTCAGGGAGATAATCCTGAACAGGAAATGTGGTCATTTTATTGATAGTGACGATATTGTTTATGCCGCTGTCCTTGCTGCTGTAGTAGCCGTCGCCCTGGCTGTTGTGGACAAGCGAAAAATAGACTGTATCCTTCTGTATGCCGTAATATGTGAGTGCGGTCTTGTGCTCGATTCCTGAATTCTTATGGGCGAGCCATGTGGCCAGGATATTGAGATAACCCCCTGAAATCCAGGCGGAATTCACATTGACCGCGTCCTTCCAGGAATCCATGTCGAACTCGGGCGTGCTTCCTTTGGAAATGTCTGTCGGCACGATGGTGAGCGGAATCTGGAAACTTGTAAGTCGCGCATAGAATTTCCCGCTGTTTTCGTCAATGCAGTCTTCCACTTCGAAAGAGGCGTAGATTCTGCTCCCGAATTCTGCATTGAAACCGGCCGGGGCGGAGGTGAGGAAGTATGTAAGACCGGCGTCAGTGGTGATTTCATTGTCCCCGCTGACAAATCCCATAGTCAAATCGTTGAAAATCACAGGAATACCCTTGCTGCAGGAGTTGAATGCCAATGCAGCGAGAATGATGGTGATGATTAAGGTCAGTCTGAGGTGTTTCATTTTTTCGATACCGTGTATTTTCGGCTTGGCCGGCAAATAAGCTGTACGTCAACACATTCCACCTTGAGTCCTCTGAATCTTTTCTTTCCCAATGTGGAATCCAGGTACTGCATCAGTTCGTCATCTATCACATCCTTGAACGTATTGTTCACGTAGTCGTACAGATGCAGGTGCCTGAAGGTGTTCACGTCGAAATACATCTTGCTGTTGGAACTCATGCGGTGATGGTATATCCCCAACAGGGCCAGCTGTGTCAATATGTTGTAAACGGAAGCGACCGTCACCTTGGTGCTGCCGTCTTTGGCAATCTCGGCTGCCACCATATCTGCCGACGCATGCCCCAGATTGAGCATGGCCTTATGCACGGCCAGCCTCTGCTGAGTGGCCTTCAGGTCGTATTTCTTCAGTATTTTCTTGAACTCGTCAATGCTTAGCGCTTTGTGAGCCTTTGAAATCATATCTCAAGATGTTTAGGTATAACTGGAATCAGGGGGAAGTACTGACATTCTATCGGCATCCGGATTACAAAATTATGAAAATTTCTTTATTTTCAAAACGCTACTTGGAGTTACACGGGAATTTATCTACTTTCGCCACGGGAATAATGTTTGTAGGGACGGTTGCCGTTATTTGAGATTATGTGACTGATGGAGAAGACAGCGGACATATTGTGGAAATCCTGTGCCAATGGAAACAACGAAAGTTTCAAGTCGTTGTTCGATACCTGGTATGAACCGCTCTGCCGTTATTCCTGCTTCTTTACCGGCGACAGCATGGATGCGGAAGAGGTCGTGCTGGATTTCTTCATGTACATATGGCATAACCGCGCCTCCATCGTGATAGAGAAATCATTCGAGGCGTACGCCAAGACTGCCGTCCATAACCGTAGTCTGAACAAGATCCGCTCACGCAAACATCACGAGGAGTTGGACAAGGCTTCATCCGTGTCATTTGAGGAGACATATGAATTCGATACGGACACATTGGATATAGCCTGGGAGGCGGCCTCCTCTGCTCCGAAAAGATGTCGGGAGATATTCAACATGAGCAGGAAAGACGGCCTTACATATGCCCAGATAGCCTCCAGGACCGGTCTGGATGTCAAGACAGTAGAGGGCTATATGACCAGGGCATTGAAATATATGCGTATCGCGATAAAAAAAATTCATCTTTTTTTGATTTTTGTTTGAGGGTGTCCTATAGGTTCGATGTGTCTACTAAGTAACATGAAAATAATAAGTTGCCTCAGATTAAGAGAAGATTTCCGAGGATAGATCTGTTTTCGAAGAAGGAGTGTGCCGGTGGCACATGACTGATGAGAAAAAAGATATAGACCGAAAAGATTCCTTAAGATGATGCAGGTTATTTTTTGAAGGTTACTAAGTAAAGACACATAATTATGAGGACAAACCTACCTTCAGAAATCATACAGCTGATTGCAGGACATTTGAGAGAAACCAATTCTCCGGAACAGGAAAAGAAGTTCGCGGAGTGGTTGGCAGTGCCCGGAAACGACGCTGAATACAATAAGTATCTGAAAATATGGAAAGAGATTGCGGAAGCCTCTGCCGACAGTTTTGATACTGAGCGTGCATGGTCGGAACTCAACAGACGATTGGCTGAAGAACGCAGAAGAAACTTCTTCTCTTCCCGTATCGTGCGGGTTTCAGCCGGTATTGCAGCAGCTGCAGCCGTAGCCTTCGTGTCCATATTCAGTTATGATATATATGAGTCTTCCGGCAGTAAGGCGGTGGAGTTTGCAAGCGTTTCAGGTAAGAGCCGTGTCAGCCTTCCTGACGGCAGCGACGTCACGCTCGACACAGGAGCATCCGTCTCATACGAAGAATCATTCGGCAGGAAAACCAGAAACATCATAGCGGACGGCCGCGTGTTCTTCGATGTTTTCAAAAACAAGAGAAAACCATTCGTCATAGAGACGGGAGGACTGAAAATCAAGGTGTTGGGAACCAAGTTCGATGTGGACTCACGACCGGATGAGGTGGTTGTCAGCCTGGTCGAGGGTTCAGTGTCATTGACGAGAATCGGAAAAGAGGAAGAAAGCATAATGAAACCCGGCGAGGTGGCTGTCTATGACAAGAAAAGCGGCGAAGTGCGTATCGACAAGGGCGACGTCCGCGGATCCATATTGTGGTGCTCTGAGCGCCTGTCATTCCAGGATGCCACGCTCGACAAGGTTTGCCATGACCTGTCGAAATGGTATGGGGTCAATGTCGTCCTGGCCGACAATCTGGTCGGAAAGGGCTGCATAAACTTCACCATAACCGATGAGTCTCTCGAGTCAGTGCTTTCCATCATCAGCGCTACGACAAGGGTGAATTACCGTTTTGAGAGCCCTAAATCTGCGATTGTCTATTAGAATAATCTATTGAATAAATCACATAATCTTATGCAAGCTAAAAAGTTGATATGCGCAGCAATATCCTTTTTCCTGCTCATGTGCGGAACCGCATTGGCTCAGGAGAAGATAACGCTGAATCTGAAAAGTGTCACGCTCCGCGAGGCACTTGCGGCGGTGGAAAAGAACAGTAATTACTCGTTCTTCTATGACGCCCAGAACATTGACACGAATGCGAAAGTTACTGTCAATGTGAAGAATGCGGACATAGAGCAGACGGTAAAGACTATCTTGGACGGGACAGGAATCACCTACACGATCAAAGGACGTCAGATTGCCCTCGTCTCACCCGTGAAAGCAAGCCCGAAAGTCGGGAAACATACTGTAACGGGAAAAGTGGTGGATGCGACCGGACTCGGAATCGTCGGTGTGGCAGTGATCAGCGGCAAAGCTAATCAGGGATGCCTCACCGACATTGACGGAAACTTCTCCATGACTGTCGATGGCGATGTCCGTGAACTGACATTTTCCTGTCTCGGATATGCCGAGAAGAAGATAGCGACGCCTCAGGATGCCACTCCGGTCAGAGTCGTGCTTGAAGAAGACATGCTTGCCATCGAGGAGACCGTTGTGGTCGGTTACGGCAGCCAGTCCAAGAGGCTGGTCAGCTCGTCCATCACATCCGTGAAGATGGACCAGGTGGACCGTGGTGCCGAAATGGACCCGATCAAGGCGCTTCAGGGAAGAGCACCGGGCGTGAGTATCAACAGTGCGTCAGGAATCCCGGGTTCAAGTCCCAATGTCATAATCCGAGGAGTCAATTCCATTGCCGGAAGCTCAAGCCCGCTTTATGTGGTGGACGGCATTCCTGCAGAGTCCTATCCAAATATCAACGCCTCTGATATTGAAAGCATGGAGGTGCTGAAAGATGCCTCTGCGACAGCCATTTATGGTTCAAGGGCGAACTCTGGAGTCATTGTGATCACTACCAAGAGCGGCAAGTCAGGCAAGCCGATAATCAGCGTGAACGGCACATACGGACTTTCCAACATTGCCAAGGACATCGAGATGGCGAACACCGCGGAATACATCAAGGTCATGCAGGAGGCTTTCGACAACTACAACCTCCAGAAGAAGGAACTGAAGACATTCGCCATTCCTGAAAACCTCGCCGATTTCGACTGGGTAGGTTCCATCTCCAGAAAAATCTCGCAGCGTTACACTGCATCAGCCAGCGTTCAGGCCGGCAACGACTGGACACAGGCATTCCTCTCATTCGGCGCCGAGGGACAGCAGGGATATCTCAACAAGACCAATTTCGGAAAATACACCCTCCGTTCCAAGGTGAACCAGAAGCTTACTGACTGGCTCAAGGTAAATCTCAACCTGTCAGGAGCATTCTCCCGCTACGACATGATCGAGGAGCAGGACGGCTCGCTCAAGGTGCTGAGAGCAGCCCGCGAGGAACAGCCGTGGTACACACCGTATTGCACGAGAACCACCGACTCCAAGGGATTCCAGACCAGGGTCAATGCCGACAGCGGAGACTACAGGACAATGAGTACCGACGGCCTTGTCCGTCATAACCCTGTGATGGCCATCAATGAAGAAGACTACTGGACCAACAGGTTTCAGCTTCAGGGCACTTTCTCCATGGACCTGACACCGTTCAAGGGCTTCAAGTTCACCCCTTCCATCAGTGCATATTCCATCTATGACCATACTACCAAGAAGCTCACGGAACTCAATACCGAGCGTGGCTACAAGGACGGCTGGCATGCGCTTTCAGAGCAGAAGAACACCAGTCTGAGATATGTGTTCGATGCTGTGGCGTCATACGAGAACAAATGGAAAGGCCTCACCTATAACCTTATGGCCGGTTTCTCATACGAGAATTACAGCGCGTCCAATTTCGGCGCCGCTTCAGACAATTATGCGAACAATGCATTCCCTTCATCAAGTTTCAACCTCATAACGAGCGGAACCCAGATTTACAGCGGAAGCATCGGTTATAATGCCTATGCCCTCGAATCCTGGTTCGCCAGAGCAGCATTCAACTGGAAGGACAGATATGTTCTCAATGCTTCATTCAGAACTGACGGCTCGTCACGTTTCCCGCAGGAGTCCAGATTCGGATTCTTCCCGGCAGCATCCCTCGCCTGGATCATTTCCAATGAAAAGTTCTTCCCGAAGACCGATGTGCTGGACGAGTTGCGTTTCCGAGTATCAGCGGGCCAGACTGGTTCTATGGACGGTATCAGCAACTGGGCTGCAATGGACCTCGTAAGCGCGGGCTCTTCCTACAACGGAGTGTCAGGACTTGCGTTCTCCACACCTGCACAGGGCCTGAAATGGGAGGTTTCCACGAAATACAATGTCGGAGTCAATACGGAGTTGTTCAAGGGCAGGATGCATGTCGATTTCGATTATTTCCATGCTACTACCGATGACCTGCTCTATCAGAAGCCGGTAATCGTAACTTCAGGTTACACGACACTTACGTCCAACATCGGAAGCATATCCAATGACGGCTTCGAACTCACCGTGGGCGGTACACCACTGAAGGTTGGAGACTTCCATCTTTATCTGGACGCCAACATATCCTACAACAAGAATAAGCTTACGAAACTTCTTGACGGAAAGGATATTATCCCTATAAAGCAGGCAAATCTTTATGGTGGTACCAAGCATGCGCTCATCACAGGTCAGCCGGTTTCCTCCTGGTATATGCTTAATTTTGAGGGCATCTACCAGAATGACGAGGATGTTCCTGCAAAACTCTATGCAAAAGGAGTAAGAGCCGGTGACTGCATCTATACTGACGTGAACGGTGACGGCGACATTGACTATAACGACGACAGGATGCGTGTCGGAAAGGCGACTCCTGATTTCTTCGGTGGAGCGAACCTGAACTTCGGCTGGAAAGGCCTCGAACTTTCAGTGTTCTGCCAGTACAGCATCGGAGGCAAGGTGTTCGCCGCATGGAAGGGATGCGGCCAAGAAGGTACCGAGCATCTCGGACTCAGTTCTGGAACCGTGACGGATGATGCCGGAAAGTCAGTGACCAGCTATTTCAATGTGAGCAAATATGCTGCTAATCATTATTGGCGCGAAGGCTCAGGAATCAATGACATGCCGCGTCCGGTTCTTTCAGGAGTCCACACGGGCTGGGATGTGGACTACAATATCCTCACATCTACCCGTTATCTCGAGGATGCGTCTTATTTCAAGTTCAAGACTATAACCCTTTCCTATCATCTTCCGGGTAAGGTGCTGAAAGCCATCAGATCGAATTCTGCCAAAGTCTTCTTCTCTGTGGACAATGCATTGACACTCACGAAGTATGACGGATATGACCCTGAAGTTTCCATGTCGAGCGGCCCTGCGTCAGCCGGTTACGGAGTCGATTTCGGCTACCAGCCGTCACTCAGGTCCTACCTCTTCGGTATTCAGATCCAGTTCTAAAAGATGTAATCAATCCAAATTACTGACAGATATGAAAAACAAGATATTTATTTCAATGATTTTGTGCGTGTCGGTTCTTGCGGCGTCATGCTCTTGGCTGGACAATCCGAGTCCGAAAGGACAGATTCCTGCCAACAAGCTTACCGACAATGACCTCGCGCTGTTGACGAACGGTACTCTCCATCAATATGAAGCGTTCCTGAGCAATTTGTGGTTCGAAGGGGATTATTTGGCCGAAAACTTCAAAGGAGGTCCCGGATTTTCCTATGCTGATGTCCATGGCGAGACGCAGTCGGCTTCTGCACAGATTCCGTTGACCAGATGGCAGTATTGCTACCAGAAGCTCAACTATGCCAACCTGCTCATAAAATCAGCTCTCGCTGCGTCCAATCAGGATAATGAAGATGTAAAGACTGCACTCGGAACAGGATACCTCTTCAGGGCAATGATCTACACCGGCCTTGTGCAGCGTTATGGCGGAGTGCCTATCATCAAGGTTTCTGGCAGCACAGAGATCGTTCCGCGCTCCAGCGAGGAAGACGTCTGGTCAATGATAGTCGAGGACTTGAAGGCTGCTGAAGGTCTCCTCGGTGAATTCAACAGCTTCGCCTATCCTTCCAAGGAATTCTGCAAGGCTTTCCGTGCGAAAATCATGCTCTGGATTGCACAGGACGCCGAAGCCATTGCCCTTGCCGACGATGTGATCAAGTCCGGCCGCTTCTCATTGAACTCAAACAGTACGGATTTTGCGTCAATGTTCATCAACGGCACTTCAAACAAGGAAATCATATTCGCCCCGATCAACATCCGCTCAACAGATTATATCCGTCTGTATGAGAGAGTCAATGATACTGACGGCTCATACAACTACTCTCCGACAGACGAGTGCTGGGCCAGTCTGTACAGTGACGATGCCACAAGAACAGGAGATATCCGCAAGGCTGCTACATTCTCTGCTGAGGATCCCAAGCCGATCATCAAATTCCCTAACGGACAGGGCGGTCAGTTCGTAAAGAATCCGGATCCTTCACAGTCTCCTCTTATGTGTATGAGATTGGCAGACGTATATCTCATAAAAGCCGAGGCACAGTGGGCGAGCGGTGATTATCCGGGTGCCCGTGAAACCATCCTGACGCTTCTCGAAAAGAGATATGCATCAGTGAACTTGCCTGCCTCTCTCGGTAAAGATGAACTCGAGGCGCTTATCCTCGATGAGAACCGCAGGGAGTTCTATTCAGAGGGACATCGCTGGTTCGATATCAAGAGAATCGGTCTGAGACATCATTCTGCTGATTTCGCGAAATGGATTGACACTCAGTATTCTGAGTGGAACGGACGTGATTTCCTCATGTATTGGCCTATTCCTCAGGATGAAAGAGACAAAGCCGGCGGAGCATATACCCAGAATCCCGGCTATTCAGGAGCAGAATAATAATTGTAAAACCTATATAATTAAAACATTATGAATAAGATTAAAACTCTTTGTCTGGTAGCAGGCGCACTCGTATCAGTTCTTGCCTGCGAGAAACAGAAGGTGGAAGTAAGCAGTCTTACTGCAAGTTTCGAAATTTCTGCAAACCCTTGTTATGCAGGAGATGAAATCCATTTTATCAGCAACAGTACAGGTGGAAAGAAACCATATACTTACGACTGGACTGTAGATGGTGAAATGCTTGAAAAGCATGATGAGGATGTGAAATACACATTCAAGACCAACGGAACATACACCGTGACTCTTTCATTGACAGATGACCTCGGCAACAAGGCAAGCAAGAGGAAACTCGTCGTGGTGGATCCGGCTCCTATTGCAAAGACCGGTGGCCTCGAAGTCCTCTGGGCCGGATATATGGAAGGCTATAACTCCATCACGACTCCTGCTGTCGCTGATGACGGAAGCGTATGGTGTGCAACCAGGGCAAACAAACTCTACAAGTTCGACAAGAACGGCGGCAAAGTGTTTGAGAAGCAGATGTTCAAGGCTGTCAATAAGGGCGAGACCTACGGTACTCCTTCAATCGATACTGACGGCACTGTCTTCATCGGTTGCGGTTCAAAGGACAAGGATGGTCATTTTATCGCCTACAATGCTGACGGTTCTGTAAAATGGTCATTCAGCGAGTGGTTCAGAGCAGATGGTACTACACCGGAACCAGCATATCAGGCAAGTATCGGAGGTATCGGTGAGAAGAACGTTTACTTCGGCTGTGTAGGTCAAAGCGGAATCGCCGTTTCTGCAGACAAGGCTACCGGAAAGCGCAATGGCTTTGCCCAGCCTGCAGGAGGTTGCCGTACCGGAATGCTCCTTACCAAAGACGGATATGTGAGCTGGTATGGTGGCGTTTACGGACTCTGGGGTGTTGCTCAGACAACTCTCGACAATGGCGGAAGCAATAAGGTGAATGCTGCTTGGGGACATTGGTCCGACAAAAATGACCCTACCTTTGTCAAATCTGCGCCGATGGGAGGAATTGCTGCTCTCACACTTAACGGAAAACCATGCATTACAGGTGTCTGCACCGACCAGAAAGGAACGAGAGTCTATGTGGTAGAGGCTGCCAGCGGAACTGTGATTGCAAATCATTATGTGGAGGACAACCATGCTTCCCAGGATCAGGGTGGAGTTGCCGTGACTTCAGAAGGGTATGTTGTGGCTGCTCTTGCTTACACTACAGGCCAGGATGACGGAGGTATAGTCATCATTGACCCTAAAACTGCTGACGCAGAAGGAAAATGCAATGTCGTAGGACGTTTCAAGGTTCAGGAGAAAGTAGCAGGTTCACCTGCTGTGGACGCTGCCGGAAACATTCACTTCGGAACAGAGTCCGGTCAGTATTATGTCGTTGACAAGAACTGCAACCTGTTGCTGAAAGCGGACATTGCAGATGCTGTGATGGCGAAAGATGCCAAGACATTTGAGGGCCTCCGCGTGGCGAAAATCTGGTCTTCAATAGTTATCGGTGACGACGGTATCGTTTACATATCATTCACTGACAATGACTCAAGAAAATTCGCAGGCGTAGTTGCGTTCCGCCCTTATGACAAGACTGACACCAAGTTCTGCAAAGGACCTGCTGCATCTGAATGGCCGATGTTCGGTCACGACAGACGTCATACGAACCGTCAAATCTAATTTTACTGCGATGAGAAACTTTTTTGCTTCATTTCTTGTAGCAGCGCTCGCACTTGTCTCTTGCAGCAGCACCGAGTACATAGTAAAAGATGAGGATAAAGGACAGATCAATCCCAAGACCACATCTCTGCTTGAACTCTGTGATGCTGTCCAGGAGAAGTGGGAGGAAGACCTCACGGTGAGCCGCATATATGTCGTAGCACATCGCGGCAACACCGTGGAGTCCTTCAAACAGGGAATTCCGGACAATTCCATTCCTAACATTCTTCACGCTATCGAGGCCGGAGCGGATATGGTGGAAATTGATGTCCGCACTACCAAGGACGGCCAGCTTGTCCTTATGCACAATGAGACTGTCAATGAGACGACTACCGGAAGCGGTGCCGTTTCTTCGCTGACGCTGGAGCAGATCAAGTCCTTCGACATGGTCCGTAACGGCAAGGTCTATAAGGACGAGCAGAACAATGTCGCAAAGGTTCCTACCCTGCTGGAGGCGCTCAAGGTCACCAAGGACAAGATTTATGTCAATCTCGACCTTTCCGGAAAGAACAATGTTCCGTCAAAGGTGCTTGAAGCCATTTATGAGGCCGGCGTGGAGGACCAGGTCATGCTGTTCGGTGGAGGAGACATTGCTGAATATCAGAAGCTTAATCCTCTGGTAGCGGTTCATCCGTACATCAAGAGCGTGGAGGCTACGTCTTCATACTCCGGTATGATCGGCGCGAAACTCTTCCAGTACGGAAACGCCGTATATCTGAACAACACCATCCCTGAGTTCGGCACGAAGATGCATGTGAAAGGCTATCTTTCATATTCCAATCTCCTTGATCAGTGGGATAATGCCCTGCGCAACGGGGACTACACTCCGCTTGACAAGTTCATTGCCTCAGGCTCTGATTTCGTCCAGACCGATGTCGCCGAACTCGTCATCAACTATCTTGACCGTAAAGGATTGAGATAGTTAACAACAAAACACATAATTATGAAACACTTTGAAAAAATGATGGGGGGGGGTAAGAGATATACACCTCCAATGATTGAAATCAGCACTATTTCGATGGAGGGTGCTTTTGCAATGTCCAAAGACAATGTGAAGGCAGATGCCTTCCATCAGGGATATTATATTGATGATGAATTCAATTGGTAAAACTAAGAAACCCGATGAAAAGATTTTTTACAATTTTGTCAATAGCAGCCGTAGCATTGGCTGCCTGCAATAAAGAGAACGAGGAACCGGGTCAGAAAATCGACCCGGCTCAGCTCGTAGATATGACATTTGAAGTTTCTGCGAAACCAACTCAGGCCGCAGAAGTCCAGAATGTATCGACGAAAACAGAAATCAAGGAAGACGGCACCGTGCTCTGGTCTGTCGGCGACAAGGTCTCTGTATTCTATGAAGTGAATGGTGAGACCGGAAACTCTGAATCTGAGGCTCTTACTGCCGAAAACATCAAGGCAGACGGCTCCGCTTCCATTACCGTGAAGGTCCCTACTGCCTTTACATTGACACAGTTCGAAGGAACACGCAGTCTTTCTGCAGTCTATCCGTTCGATGCGACTGCTACTTTCGAGGGCGGCAAGATCAATGTCTCTGCTCCTAAGGTTCAGGACGGAACCTTCGCTCACGCGAGCCTTTCCGTAGCAGAATGGACCGGCAGCAATTCTCTCACATTCGAGAACCAATGCGGTCTGCTGCGTATCGAAGCAGTAGATGCTGCTGTCTCCAAAATAACATTGAAGAGCGCTGATGCTGAAGTTGTTACGCTCAATGTTCCCGGTGCGGGCACATATTACGCAGCCGTAGCACCATCCACTCTCGAAGGCTTCTCAGTAGTGCTGACAGACGCGGAAGGAGAGGAACTTGCCAAGAAGGTCACTACGAAGTCTCTTGTCGTCGAAAAGGGTCATGTCCTTCCTCTCGGAAAGATTGCCGGCTTCGATGACAGATTCTATGTTTCTGTCGAGGCGAAAGGCCGCAAGGACGGAAGCAATTGGGACAATGCCGCAGGACTCTCAGAACTTAAAGCTCTTCTTGCCAAGGGTGCTGTGATGAATGTCTATATGTCAGCTGGAACATATTCAGTAGAGGAAGCTCTTGTTTCTGAAGCTGAAGGTGCTGATTTCAGCGTTTATGGCGGCTACCCTGCAGATGCGAAAGGCGCCAGCCTTAAATTAAGGGACTCCAAGGCCAATGCGACCATCTTCGACGGTGGCGGAAAATCCCAGATTTGGCTCACCAAAAATGGAAATGTTCTGTTTGATGGACTGACTTTTCAGAATGGTTTCAGTGGTTCGAGCAATGGTGGAGCGTTGGTCTTCAACGGGACTGGCGTGACCGGAAAGGTCGTTGATTGCTCTTTTATTGGCAATAAGGTGACGGATGGAAATAATAATACGAAAGGTCTGAGCGGTGGAGCGATACGTGTCGGTGAGGCAACTGTGATGGTGGAGAATTGCTCGTTCTCGAAAAACTACGGAAGAAACGGCGGCTCGTTGTATACCGACCACGCCAAAGCTAATCTTACGGTGAAAGGTTGTATTTTTACTGAAGATTACACGTATAACACTGGCGGCTCGATCAATAACAGCAATGGTACTCAGACCATTGAGGATTGCACATTCACGCGTTGTTATAATCAGGTTGGTACCGGCGGTGCTATTCATATCAATGGCGCGTCTGCGGTTCAGACATTGAAGAATTGTGTGTTCAGCGCTTGTGAGGCTAACCGCAATAATTCTTATACGAACGTTGATAACAAGGCATGCGGAGGTGCTATTTGTGTCCAGGATGCGTATCTTGATATTATCGGCTGTACTTTTGACGGCAATATGGGGTCCGCAGGCAGTGCTATGTTGCTTCAAAGCGGTGACGGTCTGATTCGTGTGTCAGACAGCGTATTCAAGAACAATAAGGGAGCATCCCGCGGCCTTATCCAGACCAATGGAAAGGCAGTTCTGTTTATGAATAACTGTCAGATTTTCGACAACACCCTCAGGACAAACGTGTGGGGTACAGTTATTCACGGCAGTAATCCATCTGTAGTCTGCATGAACAACTGCTCGATTTACAACAATGTCAGCCAGCAGGCAGGAGGCACTTCCGTTTGTCTGAACAATGACGGATTCACGGTCGTAGTAAATACGACTGTAGTAGGAGAAAATTACAAGTCACTGTGCCGAGCAAACAATAAAAACGGCTCGTTTAGTTTGTATGACAACTGTGTTCTCGCAAATAAACTTGACAATGGTATCGTGTTCTTTAAGGAAAAGAACTCGTCAGTAAAACTGAATCATGACATAATCGGCCCGAAAGCCACCGATACTGATGGCGCTTGGCTAGAAAAGACCAATGTCCTAGTTGACGGCGAATTGTCATTCTGCAGCGGCGCCTCTTTCGACAATTCAAAGGGTTATTGGAAGTGGAACGGCCCGTCCGCATCGTTCACGAAGGCAAAAGAGGCAGACATCATCGCCCGCCTGAGTGACATTACAACCAATAACGGCAACACCCGCCTGAAAGGTGCCTTCGCTCCTAAGTTCGTAGAGTGGGTAAAAAGCCTCGACGGTTTCAATAAAGACCAGCTCGGTACCGCCCGCACCACCTCCGGCACCTGGCCAGGCAACGTAGAACTCAAATAAATCGACCATATCGATCCCCTAAATAAATCAGAGCCGGCTCATCACCGGCTCTGTTTTTTTTACCTTCTTATTACAGTTTTTATCATAAAATGATTATCATCTTATGATAAAATTTTGTAAAAATTACTATATTTGCTGAAAATCAGATTATTATGAATCCGTTTATTACGACTGGATACGTTGGGCCAGAATACTTTTGTGATAGAATCGAGGAGACCAAGGCACTCACTGACCTGTTGATGAATGGGAACAATGTTGCATTGATGTCCCCAAGGAGATATGGGAAAACTGATCTTATACGGCATTGTTTCGGACAGAAGGAAATCAGTGAGAGGTATTGTACCTTTATCATTGATATCTATTCCACCAAGTCGCTTGCGGAAATGACCGAGAGGATGGGAAAATCTATCCTTGATACGCTCAAACCCAAAGGAACGCAGGCTTGGTCTAAATTCGTGAACGCGCTTTCATCGCTCAAAGGAGGTATCAGCTACGATGCCGCCGGGGTGCCCTCGTGGACATTGCAGATCGGTGATTTGGGCAATCCGAAGGCTACCCTTGATGAGATTTTCGCTTATCTGAGCAATGCAGAAAAGCCGTGTCTGGTCGCAATTGATGAGTTTCAGCAAATTACGAATTATGCGGACAAGAATGTCGAGGCGACATTGAGGACATACATCCAATATTGCCCGAATGCAAAGTTTGTCTTTTCCGGCTCGCATCGCGAGATGATGGGCTCGATGTTCACTTCTTCAGCCAGGCCTTTTTATCAGAGTGCCACTATCATCAATCTTCCTCCGATCAGGGAAGAACTGTATGCCGAGTTCTGCAAAAAACATTTTGCCGCTGCCGGTAAATGTCTTGATGATGAAGTGGTTCCGGAACTTTACAGGAGGTTTGACGGGACGACATTCTATCTTCAGAAGGTAATGAACATCTTGTTTATGCGTACCAATGAGGGCGAGACTTGCGTGAAAGAACGTATTGCTGATGCTATAGACTATATTATAGATTTCAGTGCCGACACTTATGAGGATCTTCTATATCAGCTCCCGGAAAAGCAAAAACAGATAATCCAGGCAATAGCACTTGAGGGCAAGGCTAAGAAGATTACCTCCAGAGTATTTGTCCGGAAATATGCCTTGTCGTCTGCAAGTTCCGTAAATTCGGCAGTCAAAGGACTGCTCGAAAAAGGTTTGCTGAATTGTTCACGTGGCGTATATCAAGTCTATGACATGTTTTTTGCAACTTGGCTCACCGAACGCTATATGAAGTAAATTTTTATCATCTTATGATAAAATATTGGAATTTGTATTTTATAAAAAACAGATTAGCCTGATATTTGTTTTCTGTATAATACATGTAATTTTGCAATTAAGCACTTTGATGTTTTTAATGGTATTTATGACTGATTATAAATCATTTAAAATCAATTGATTATGAAAAAAGTGATTCTTATGTTCGTGGCTCTGGCTGTGGTTTGCGGCTGTGGAGCGGGAAAGAAATCCGATGTGGCCAAGACAATGATCGGCGACTGGGAAATCGTGGAGGCCGGCGGTCTCGCGACAGAAGGCGGCTTCGAAAAGGCTACCATTTCTTTCGATGAAAAAGAAGTTCATGGAAACACCAGCATCAACAATTTCTTCGGAGACTACACTGTCAAAGGTGATGCGATCAAATTCGGGGAGTTCGGCGTGACCAAGATGATGGGCCCAACCCCAGAGGTGGAAACTGCAGTGCTTGAGGGTCTTGATGCTGCCGCTAAAGTTCAGGTTACTGATGAAGACAATGTCTCGATTCTCTCAAAGGATGGAACTACAGTCCTGAAACTCAAGAGGAAATTGATTCTTATAGAAGAACAGGCCTGATGTTATGGTAAAGCAGGCCTGATGCACCGCCTGCATGACCACAACATAAAAAACCGGTTAGAGAACCTTTGTGGACCTCTGACCGGTTTTATCATATATGCCCTTATTACTGATACTGAGTATGGTTGACTCAAAAAGCTAAGTTTGTCCGTAAACAGGTGGGGTTTTACGGATAAGTTGTTTGAAATCAACAACTTGTCCGGAAGAAGGCGGGTTTTCACGGATAAAATCACATTCTGTGAGACAACGATTATCAGGACTAGACATCCGTGTAACAAGCCGGGCAGCGGTATGGCCCGCGGCGAATTGCGCAGCACCCTGAGCAGAGCGGGCCCTTGCCGCTGCCGGCGCTCACGCGCCAGTCGCCAGAAATCGGAAAAGGAAAACGAATTTTCCTTTTCACTCAGCTTTCACTATATTTCCCGCCTAGTGGCGGCTAATATAGGATGCGCTTCGGAAAAGTAAAGCGGGGCTTTCCTTTTCTCTCAGCTTTCACTATATTTGCAAGTTAAAATGAAGAAAGAGATGGAACAGAATAAATGCGTTATAATCGGCTCAGGCCCTGCGGGCTATACGGCTGCGATTTATGCCGGGAGAGCAGGTATCCAGACCGTCCTGTATGAGGGAATGGAACCGGGCGGACAATTGACCACCACCACTATTGTGGAGAATTATCCGGGATTTGAGAACGGCGTGGATGCAAACTCCCTGATGGCATCGATGAAAGCTCAGGCTGCACGGTTCGGAGCGGAAATCCGTCCCGGCAGGATTGTGGAAGCGGATCTTTCCGAAAGACCTTACAGACTTAAGGATGACACCGGAAAAGAAATCGTGGCAGAAGCATTGATAATAGCCACCGGCGCGACAGCGAAATATCTCGGCCTCCCTTCCGAACAGAAATTCAAGGGTTTGGGCGTTTCAGCCTGCGCCACCTGTGACGGCTTCTTCTATAGAAAGAAAGACGTGGCAGTAGTCGGAGGCGGGGATTCCGCATGCGAAGAGGCCACTTACCTGGCAGGCCTTTGCAAAAAAGTCTATATGATTGTGCGCAGAGACGTCTTCCGCGCATCCAAAGCCATGCAGGAGCGCGTGGCAGCAACTCCGAATATCGAAGTGCTGTGGAACTGCAACACCCAGGAAATCCTCGGAGACGACTCTGGAGTGACAGGCGCAAGACTGGTCAGAAAAGATGGTAAGGTTTTTGATATCAGCATTGACGGCTTTTTCCTCGGCATTGGCCATCATCCTAATTCCGAACTTTTCGCAAAATGGCTGAAAACAGACGAAAACGGATATATCATCACCGAGGGAAAAACTTCAGAAACAGGAGTTCCCGGCGTTTTTGCTGCGGGTGACGTGCAGGACCCGCATTACAGACAGGCTGTGACAGCGGCTGCATCAGGCTGCAGAGCGGCATTGGACGTGGAGAAATACCTGAATTCGCTGAAGTAAGTGACGGAAAAGTCTCATAAGACAAAGACGAATAAGAACGAATAATATATATATATAGAAATGAAATTTACCGGAAAAGTAATTCTTGGAGTTCTGGTCATTTCCGCGGCTGTCTCCTGCAAATCGCAGTTCGATGCGCTGCTTTCGAGCAATGATGTAGATGCCAAGTACAAGGCTGCCTTCGAATTGTTCAATAAAGGAAAGTACCAGAAGGCCGCTTCGCTGTTCGAATCAATGTCAGTGCTCACGGACGGTACTGAGAGAGATGACACCGTCCAGTATTACTGGGGCTTGAGCAATTACCGCTTCAAGGATTACGTGACCGCGGAGGCAAACTTCACAAGGTTCGTCACCAATTTCCCGCGCAGTCCGTTTGCAGAAAACGCCAGATTCCTCAGAATCGACTGCCTCTACAGGTCCACATACAGATATGAACTGGACCAGACACCTACCAAGGTGGCGATAGCTGCGATTGCAGAATATCAGAAGGACTACGGCACTCAGTCCCACGCTACCGAGTGCGCGGCGATGCTTGACGACCTGAACGAGAGGCTTGACAGAAAAGCCTACGAATCAGCCCGTCTCTATTTCAATATGGAAGACTACAAGGCTGCCAGAGTCGCATTCAGGAATACGCTCAAGGACAATGCGGACAACATCTATCGAGAAGACATCCTGTACTACATTGCCAAGTCTTCATACAAATATGCTCAACTGAGCGTGCACTCCAAGCAGAAAGAGCGCTACCTCACCTTCATTGACGACTACCTGAATTTCGTGGGCGAGATACCTCAGTCCAAGTATTCAAGAGAATTGAAGACATTGTATGCACGGGCCCAGAAGGCACTTGGACGCAGCACCAGTGATGAAGAAATAGCTGGCACTGACAAGTCATTCGCCAAGGAGCGCAAGACTGCAGAGAAGGCGGACAAGCAGCAGAAGAAGAAATAGAATAAGTTCCAAAACTTTTGAAACTTTCTTGAAACCGCTGAAGTATATACTTATAGAGGCACATGGAAGGCCTCATAGTAAATGAAATTTAATTTAAAAGACGAAAATGGATAAGAAAATCGTACCGCAGAACACCATTACAAGAGATGTGAAAGACCTTGCAGCTCCTACAGGAAACCTTTATGAGTCAGTGGTGATTCTGTACAAGAGAGCAAACCAGATTGCTCTTGCAGAGAAGAAGGAACTTAACAAGAAACTCGAGGACTTCAAGAATGACCGCGATTCGATGGACGAAGTGTTCGAAAACCGTGAGCAGATCGAGATATCAAAATATTACGAAAGACAGCCTAAACCTGTTCTTGTGGCGATTTCTGAATTTGAAAGCGGAGAACTTTCATACAGAATGGCAAATCACGACAATGCAGAATCAGCAGAAACACCTGCTCCTGCACGTAAAGCGACTGAGGAATAGTATTTCCTTGCCATGCTGAGTTCCCTTCACATAAAGAACTACGTACTTATAGACTCGCTGGATATCGATTTTCCTGCGGGTCTCGTCATTATAACCGGTCAGACCGGTGCCGGCAAGTCCATCATACTCGGAGCATTGTCACTGGTACTGGGCGGTAAATCAGACACTTCCGCTATCGGAACAGCAGGCGACAACTGCGTGGTCGAGGCGGAGTTTGAGGTCAATGACGAAGACGGTTCCCTGAAGAACTTCCTCGACGAAAACGACATCGATTTCGACGGAAGAAATCTCGTGATAAGAAGGGTGCTCAACTCCTCCGGCAGGTCACGTTCTTTTGTCAATGACTGCCCCGCTTCAGTAAAAGTCCTTTCCGCATTGTCCTCCCGACTGATCGACATCCACTCCCAGCACGAGACCATGTTGCTCAGGGACAAGACTTTCCAGATGTCAATGCTGGACCACTTTGCGGATGACACGGCTCTTCTTATCTCATGCCGTGAGGCCTGGACAGAACTGACCGGCCTGAAATCCGAATACGCATCAGTTACGGAGACATTGACGAAGATGAATGCGGAGCAGGACTACAATCAGGCCCAATACTCCCAGCTTGAAGCAGCCAAACTCAAGGAAGGCGAACTGGAAGACCTGGAAGTGGAACAGAAGCAGCTTGCGAATGCCGAGGAGATAAAGTCAAGTCTTTATCAGATAGAGAATTATTTCAATCCGTCAGCAGATGACGGACAGGATGAGCGTCCGTCGCTTGACTTCATCCTGAAAGAATCGTCCAAACTGTTGGACAAGATTTCCGACTATGTCCCGGCCGCGTCTGCCTTGTCCTCACGCATCGAATCTTCACGCCTGGAACTCGACGACATCCTTTCTGAAGTCTCTGATCTGGAGGCCAGGACAGATGTCTCCAATGAAAGACTCCAGGAGGTAGATGACAGATTGTCAATGCTATATGACCTTATGAAGAAGCATTCGTGCTCTAACGTTGAGGAACTTATAGCATTGAGAGACAAACTCTCTGAGGCATTGGCCGACACATCTGTGCTCGAGGCAAGGAAAGCGGAACTCAAGAAACTTATCGCAGATGCGGAAGCCAAATTGGATGAAGCATGTAAACGTCTTCATGAAGCCAGGGCGAAAGCCGCTCCTCAGTTTGCCGATTCCATCTGCCGCTCAATCCGTTCTCTTGAACTGGACAGGGCTGTATTCGATGTCATTCTCGAACCGGCTCAGCAGGGACCTTCAGGCTCGGATTCCATACTTTTCCGATTCTCATCCATAGGCAAGAACCCTGTAGATGTGGCAAAATGCGCATCCGGAGGTGAAATGTCCCGTATCATGCTCTGTCTCAAGGCAATGATGGCCCGCTACACGAATATGCCGTCGATGATTTTCGATGAGATCGACACAGGCGTTTCCGGAAGCGTGGCCGACAAGATGGGCGAAATGATATGCAGTATGGGCGAGTATATGCAGGTATTCGCTATAACGCATCTCCCGCAGGTAGCGGCCAAAGGCGATGCACATTACATTGTCACCAAGACATTTGAATCTGACGACCGGGCCGTCACCTCCATCCGCAGAATCTCAGGCGAAGAGCGCCTCATGGAAGTAGCTCGCATTCTCAGCGGTTCCAAAGTCACCCCTGAGGCCATCGCAAATGCGAAGTCCCTACTCGGAAATTAGTGCGCTTCCTGTAAAAGTTATCTTCTGACTATCTTTATAGAATAATCCGGGCCGTAAACAATGCGGCGTACACCCTCATTGACATAGCCGCCGTCCTCGCTCTGTCTGAAAAGCAGGTCGGTCTGCATCATAGGCGTGTTGCCGAGTCTGCCGACAAATTTCATCCAATTCCTGCCGTAGGTGGCTTTCATCTTGATGAAGAAGTATGCAAGGTCGTAGCCCTGGAAAGAGAACTGAGTAGGCTCAGCATTGTACAGAGCCCTGTATTCGAGAATGAACTGGCGTACCTTTTCATTGTCATAATCGATATAGTAGGCAGTCGAGATTCTCGTCTTGAGATTATGGAGATTCTCCACATCGATGGTCTCGAAAGACTTTATCTTGGACGGGCTGTAGAGAACCACATTGAACTTTCTGTAAACCAGCATGTCCAGATTTCTCACGACATCATTCACGAAAGCCTCGCTCTCTGAATTGATGATTACTCTGTTGGTGCCGGTCTTGGTCATAAGTTCGCCCATGACATTGGCCGCATTCCTGCCCTCAAGAATATTGTAGGAATATCTGATGACATTCAGTCCGGCATTTTCCACAGCCTCGTTCATCTGCTGGACAGCACTGTTTGCTGAAGCATTCTTTTCGCTGATTACCAGTATCTTGTCTCCTGAACGGTTTTCGCTTTTCACCCAATTTGCCAAGTCATTGAACTGCATGGCAGATGAAGCCGGTGCCTGGATGAGATTTCTGTGGGACGGTATCAGGCTGGCGGTCCTGTGATCGAGCGGAGAAATGATATAGGTGTCCTCGCTGCTGATGGAAAGCACCCTTTCAAGCGTCTCAGTCTTGAGCGGTCCTATGCAGATGTCACTTTCGTTCATCCTCTGCGCAGTCACGGGAGCAGTGCTTCCCGGTGCATCATAGACGCTCAAATCTACGTCAATGCCCTCTTTTCCGAGTTCCCTCACGGCCATGAGCACACCGCTGTAAAAATCCATGGACGTCTCGCTCGGTGATGTGGTCGATGCCTTGAAAGGCATTATCAGCAAGGCATTTACCTTGGACTGTCTGGAAAGAGAGTAGTCCTGCTCGGGGTTCTGATGAACTGTACTTTCCGCTGGAGTCTCTTTTACGTCAGCGGCGGGAGTAACCACCTTTGCCGTGCTCTTCTTCTCAGCTTCGAGTTCCCTTACCTTGGCGGCAGTCGGAATCCTCAGTTTCTGTCTGTTCTTCAGTTTGGAAGTCTTGAGGCCATTGTAGGACATCAGCAGTTCCTTGGAAATCGAGTATTTGTAGGCAATGTCTTCGATGTCCTCATACCATTTCGTGACATGAATGGTATAGTCGTCCTTTTTGTTGTCAGCTTTCTTGTTGTCATCCTTTTTGCGGGATTCGGAAGCTGATCTTTCCTGTTTTTGAGGCTCTGGAGTTGTTTGTTCCGCAGGTTTTGCCTGAGTTCCTGCAGTAGGGATGAGAATTATAGAATTCTTCTTCAGCCCGACAGTCTTGAGGTCGAGCTCAGGATTCGCATTGCAGATGTCATCCACGCTCACGCCATAAGCCTTGGCGATGGAGAACAGCGTCTGCTTCTCCAGTACGACATGAGAATAATAAACCTTTCCGTCGCTGCCTCTGACCTTTTCTTTCGAGACGGTGACAGGAGCCTGAGTATATGTCTGGGCAGACGCCGTAGCCTGCATACAGGCCATCACGATCACTGCACTTATGCCTGCCTTAAGTAAATTCATTCTCATATTGACTGCTCTATAATGATTCTGCAAATGTTCTGAGAGTGTCGCAGAAAGCCGACCAGGACAGTCTTCTTTTCTCAGAACGGATTCTGTCAATGAAACCTTCCCTTTCTTCAGGATGGCTGAAGAACGACACGATCTCCTTCCGGATACATTCCGGTTCCGCCTCCTCAGCGACAATACCCGTGCCAGTATCGCCGATAGTGCTTTTCAGTCCGCCCACATCAGTCACGATCATCGGAACCTCAAAGTGGTACGATACCGAACTGATTCCGCTCTGCGTAGCGCTCCGGTAAGGCAGAACAGTCACATCGGCCGCCGAGAAATAATCCTTCACCTCCGAGTCCTTTATATATTTGGGATAGAGATGAATCCTGTCTTTGCCGGGAATACTGTCAATGATGTCCTGATATTCCTTGAACGAGCCGTAAGGCTCCCCGGCGATTATCAGCTGATAACTGTCATCGAGGCCTTCAAATGCCCTCAGCAGAATATCCAGACCCTTATAATGCCGTATCAGACCGAAGAACAATATGTTTTTCTTTCCGTGTTCCAAGCCCAGCTTGTCCTCGGCATCCACCCTCTTGAGCTTTTCTCCGAAATGGGAGTACAGCGGATGCTGGCGCATAATGTATCTGGCATCAGGCTTCAGCCGCAGCAGGTCTTCTGTCACGGCATCGCACATCGTGACGAAACCGTCACACCCTTTCAAGAAATATTTCGTGAAAGGAGTATCGAAGAAACGCTGCTCGTGCGGAACCACATTGTCCAGAATACCGATTACCTTGCAGTGCTTTCCGGCATGTCTTGCCACGAAACCGAGCGAAGGCGCGAAATAAGACATCCAGTACCTCATGATGAGGACATCAGGCCCCCATTCCCTGATTTTCTTTGCCGCGCTTATCCAGGAAAACGGATTGGCCGTATCCAGTATTGCAGTGCTTTCCACCGGTGCCGCTTCATCATCCGGCGTGACATACTGAGTCTTGCCCGGAAACAGGAAGTCCGGGTACTGCCTGGTGAAATTGAACGCCTTGACGATATCAGTTTTGCCCAGTTCGGCGTATAAGGCTGCGTTGAACTGGGCAATTCCTCCTCTGAAAGGATAGAAGCAGGAAAGTACTGCGATTTTCACTATTTAGTTCTTCTTATCTTCTTTCTTGGTCTGAGCTCCGGTGCTCTTGGACTTGCTCTTCACATACTCTTCATTGAGCTTTGTGATGATGTCCTCAGTAACGTCGAGAGAGCTGTCGGCAGCTGCAACAGGAGACGGGAGAATGTCACCGGATGTAGAGATGACCATAGCATAACCGTTCTCTACAGCATATTTGTCGAGGAACTGCTTGATGGCATCGCCGATATTATTCATCATAACCTGCTGCTCCTCAGCGATTTCCTGCTGCTTCTGGTTTGCATAAGCATTGAAATCATTCCTCTGCTGGTCGAGCTTCTGAGCCTGAACTTCAGCTGCGGAACGGAGCATGAGGCCCTTGTTCATCTTCTCCTGGAAAGAATTCACATCATTCTGGAGTTTGTTGCCTCTTCTGTTTACCTCTTCCTGGATGCCCTGTACCTTGGATTCTACAACAGACCTGAGGTCGTTTGCCATATCATAGTCAGTAATCACCTTGTCGAGGTTGAAATATACGATGGCACCGTTGGCAACAACAGCGGATTCAGAATTTTCTGCACCCTGAGCGCCTGATTTCTTGCCTGAGAACAATGTTACTGCCGCGAGTGCTGCCACAGCAACAAGGGCTATGACGCTGAGAATTAATGGTGTGTTTTTCATTATTGTTTGATTTTAATAATTATCGTTTATAGTTTATCGTTTTTTACGCAGTCGCAAAATTACTAAAAGATTTTAATCTTGGAAAGATATTCATGGATAGTTTTCTCCAGGCCCATATACAACGCATCGCAGATGATGGCATGACCTATCGAGACCTCGGCCGTCCACGGGATGGACCTTATGAAATATTCGAGATTCACGAGGCTCAGGTCGTGGCCCGCATTGACATCCAGACCGCATTCTCGCGCACGTTCAGCCGCCACCACATAAGGCCTCACCGCATTTTCGCGGCCGCCCTCATACCCCGACGCATAAGCCTCCGTGTAAAGCTCCACCCTGTCGGCACCGCAGGCAGCAGCCCCCTCCGCCATCTTAGGGTCCGGGTCAATGAAAATCGACGTTCTGATGCCGCGGGACTTGAATTCCTTGCAGACCTCAGTCAGGAAATCCCTGTTTTTCAATGTATCCCAGCCGGCATTGGACGTGATGACATTCTCCGCGTCCGGAACCAATGTGACCTGCGTCGGGACCACCTCATTGACAAGGTCGATGAACTTCGGAATCGGATTCCCTTCAATGTTCATTTCCACGTCAATAAGCTTCTTGATGGCTCTCGCATCTGCATATCTTATATGCCTCTCATCAGGCCTCGGATGTACTGTGATACCTTCTGCGCCGAATCTCACGCAATCCACCGCCGCCTTCTCCACGTCCGGCATATTGCCGCCACGCGCATTGCGGATAGTGGCAATCTTGTTGATGTTGACACTCAGTTTTGTCATAATCGTATAATTACATTCTTGACAAAAATAGACAATAATATGCAAAAATTGTAAAGAAAATGCTAATTTTGGCACTCTCACATTCATTGGACCGAAATTTACAACATCTGATTCTATGCTTTTGGGTATATATATAAAGAATAGGGAACTGGTCGGCAACCCCCGTCTCGCCGAAATGGAGAAGGCGCTCGTGGCCGCCGGAAACGAGTTGTACAGCATCTGCAGCAGAGAAGATGTCAGGAAAGAGACCGACATGGTGCTCAGCGTAGGCGGAGACGGCACATTCCTGTCCGCATCCAAACGCGTGGCTGACAGCGGAATACCTATTCTCGGCGTGAACCTCGGACGTCTTGGATTCCTGTCGGAAAACAGGCCCGAAGATATCCCGGCAGCATTGAAAGATGCAGATTATGAACTGGAGAACAGGACAATGCTGAAGGCCTCGCTGCCGCAGACCGCCGAAGTTCCGGACTCGCTCTCGTTCTGGCCTTATGCCCTGAACGAAATCACTGTCCACCGCAGCGGAGCAGCCATGCTGGGAATCAATGTCTCCATCAATGGGGACAGCCTGCCGACTTATTGGGCTGACGGGCTTCTTGTCGCTACAAGTTCCGGTTCCACAGCCTACTCGCTCAGCGCGGGCGGTCCGATCTGTACCCCGGATGCCAAAGTGCTCATCATAGCTCCGATAGCGCCGCACAACCTCAATGTGCGCCCGCTTGTGGTGCCCGAAAACACCAGGATAAACATCTCCACAGTCTCCCGTGACGGCAACGTGATTCTCACGATGGACAACAGGACATTGACCGTGGATGATTCCACTTCGATCGATGTGTCTGTGGCACAGTTTTCGCTAAAACGTGTACGTCTTCCGAAATCCAGTTTCGTGAAAGCGCTTACAAGCAAGCTCTTCTGGGGAGAGGACATCAGAAATAACGCAGATTGACAACCATCAGTTTAATGGAAAACAACAGCAGAATACCTGTCCACGTGTCCATCATCATGGACGGAAACGGACGTTGGGCTCAGGAAAGGGGCCTTGAACGTGTTTGTGGTCACAAGAAAGGTGTGGAAACCGTCAGGAAAGTAACTGAAGCTGCGGCTGAAGCCGGAGTGAAATATCTGTCTCTCTATGCCTTCTCGGAAGAAAACTGGGGGAGGCCGAAGGAGGAAGTGGACTTCCTGATGCATCTGATGATGGATTCGATAGCCGCGGAGGTTGAGGCCCTGGTGAAAAACGGCGTGAGATTCCACGTCCTCGGAAATCTTGAAAGGCTCCCGGAAGGACTCAGGGAGGCGATTGCCATGCTTGAGAAGAAGACAGAGGCGAACAATGTGCTGGACCTGATACTGTTCGTGAGCTACAGCGGGAAATGGGACCTGTTCCAGGCTGCGAAAAAATTCGCGGAGGCGAACTCCGGCAAGGACATCGCCTCGATAGATGATATGAACGAACTGTCGAAATATCTTGTCACGGACGGTTTTCCGGATCCGGACCTGATCATAAGAACATCCGGAGAACAGCGGATAAGCAACTATCTTTTGTGGCAGGGAGCTTATTCAGAACTGCTTTTCGTGAAGAAAATGTGGCCTGATTTCGACAAACAGGATTTCTTTGATGCGATAGAAGAATTCTCTTCCAGAAATCGCAGATATGGAAAAGTGAAATAAATACCGTATATTTGTCAGATTATTATTGAGTAGGATGAATTCAGTGACCAAGATATTTTGTCTTTCCGTGCTCGCATTGTCGGCAGTTCCGGCGTTTGGCCAGCACAAGGGAGGCGCAGTCGAGATTGACTACAATAATCCGCGGACATACATTGTCGGCGGAATCAAGGTGGAGGGAAACCGCGCTTTCGGAGACAAGCAGATTCTTCAGCAGTCGGGTTTGAGGACAGGAATGGAAGTTACCATCCCTGGTGATGACATTTCCTCTATCGTGAAGAGACTGTGGATGCAGAGATATTTCCAGGACGTTGCAGTCTATGTGGATTCATTGAACGCATCGAAGGATACGGTATTTCTCAAATTGGCCATTCAGGAGCGTCCGAGAGTGTCCAGATGGACTTTCTCCGGAGTCAAGAGCGGTGAGAAGAAGGATTTGCAGGAGCGCCTGAACTTCAAGCGAGGCGGCGAATACTCCGACTACGTGGCCAGGACATCCGTGGACATCATCAAGAGATATTATCAGGGAAAAGGATTCCTCGATGTGAAGGTCGAGCCTCAGGTCCAGAAAGACACCATCATCAAGAACGCGATCCGCGTGAACTATGCGGTCGAGAGAGGACCGAGAATCCGTATCAAGACCATCAACTTCATCGGCAATGACCATGTCAGTGATTTCAAACTTGCCAAGTCGATGAAGAAAACCAAGTCTGCCAAGATATATAACTTCTTCAGTAGCAAGAAGTTCAATGAAAAAGAATATCTGAATGACAAGAAGTCCCTCATCAGCGCCTTCAATGAAGCGGGCTACAGGGATGCGAGGCTGCTGAAAGACAGTATATATATGGTGAAGCCGGGCAGGCTCGGAATCGATTTCACCATCGATGAAGGAAAGAAATACTATTTCAGAAACATAACCTGGACAGGAAACTCGGTATATGCCACAGACGCGTTGAACTCGATTCTCCAGATTCACAAAGGCGATCCGTATGACGTCGTGACCATGGAGAAGAGACTTCAGGGCGGAGGAAAACAGGGCGATATGGATGTATCCAAGCTCTATAGGGACAACGGTTATCTCTTCTTCAATGTCCAGCCGGTCGAACTGAACGTGGCCGGAGACTCCGTCGATGTGGAAATCCGTATGGCGGAAGGCAAGCAGGCGACATTGAACAATATCATCATCAACGGTAACGACCTTACCAATGAAAGGGTGGTGCGCCGTCAGGTGTTCACAAGGCCAGGATACCTTTTCAGCCAGAGCGACTTCGAGCGTTCCATCCGTGAGATCGCATCGCTGGGACAGTTTGACCCTGAGGCAATTACGGACCCTGCGAAAGGATATTCCATCATCCCTGACCAGATGAACAGCACGGTGGATATCGTCTATAACGTGACGGAGAAACCGTCCAGCCAGCTGGAACTTTCAGGAGGTTGGGGCGGACGTACGTTCGTAGCCACAGTCGGTGTCAGCTTCAACAACTTCTCCACGAGAAGAATGTTCGACAAGACGGCGTGGAGACCGGTGCCTCTCGGAGATGCGCAGAACCTCTCTTTCAGATTCCAGACCAGCGGTACATACTATTCTTCATTGTCAGCAAGTTTCGTGGAGCCGTGGCTCTTCGGCAAGAAGCCTACATCACTCAGTCTCTCAGCATATTACAGCCGCCAGACCAACTCCTATCTGATGTGGAACATCCTGAACAACGACAAGCAGTTCGAGGTATATGGATTCTCCGCAGGACTCGGAAACAGACTGAAATGGCCGGACAACTATTTCGTCCTTTACAACCAGCTCAGCTGGCAGACATACAAGCTTACCAACTGGTTCTCGAACTACTTCATCTTCGATGACGGTACTTCGCACAACTTCAGTTACACGTTGGGATTGTCCAGAACATCTACCGACCAGCAGATCTATCCGCGTCAGGGTTCAGACCTCTCATTCACGGTGCAGTTGACGCCTCCGTACTCATTGTTCCGTCACAAGGACAAGGCAAATCTCGACGCATCAGGGAAACCGGCTTATGTAAGCAATCCGCGCGACATCAATTACGACAAATGGACCGCTCCTGACAGATACAGGTGGATCGAATATCACAAATGGTCGTTCAAGGGCTCTCTCTACACGAAACTCGTGGGTGACCTCGTCCTGATGACCAGGGCTCAGTTCGGTTATCTCGGCTACTATAACAGAAAATGGGGATATTCTCCATTCGAGGGCTTCCTCGTCGGAGGTGACGGTATGTCAGGATATAACTCCTACGGATCTGAAGTCATTGCCTTGAGAGGTTACGAGAACTACTCGCTCACTCCTTACAGGGCTACTGCATACAGCTCGAACGGTTATTCATATGCGGGCAATGTCTATGACAAGTTCACAGTAGAGTTGCGCTATCCGATTGTGATGCAGCCTCAGTCCACGATTTTTGCATTGGTATTCCTCGAGGGAGGTAACTGCTGGGCTGATATCCGCGATTTCAATCCGTTCCAGATCAAGCGTTCTGCCGGAGTTGGCGTCAGGGTATATCTCCCTGTCATCGGACTTCTCGGAATCGACTGGGGTTACGGATTTGATGACAAGACCAATGGAAAGAGCCAGTTCCACTTCCTTATCGGACAACAGTTCTAAAAGATATCACATTGTTTGAAACAAAAACAGTAACTAATATGAAAAAGGTAATTTTGATTGCAGCTGCAGCGCTTATGACATTGTCAGCGTCAGCTCAGAATTTAAAGTTTGCTCATGTGAATTTCAATGAGCTCGTAATGCTTCAGCCTGCGGCAGATTCTGCCAGGGCACAGCTTGCTGCTTCTCAGCAGGATGCTCAGGATACTTTCAAGAGCATGCAGGATGAGTTCCAGGCTAAGTACACCCAGTATCAGCAGAAAGTGAATACTTGGACTCCGGCTATCCGTGAGAGCAAGGAAAAAGAACTTCAGGATATCCAGAACAGAATCGAAGAGTTCAACCAGTCCATCCAGCAGGAACTTCAGCAGCAGCAGAGCCAGCTGATGGCACCTATACAGCAGAAAGCTGTCGAGGTGGTTCATAAACTTGCAAAGGAAGGAGGTTTCATCTACGTCTTCGAAGAGGGCTCATTGCTGTTTGTGGATGAGGCTCAGAGTGTTGACCTTACTCCTGCAGCAAGAAAGGCTTTGAACATTCCGGAGGGCAGAACATTGGAGTCTCTTCAGCAGGAACTTCAGGCAAAGCAGCAGTAGTTTTAGGCATATGATTTACAGGGCGGTATCAGAGGATGCCGCCTTTTGCATTTTATAGCAAAATTCTTACAATTTATTATTGTTTTAACGTTTTTTGTTATTAGATTTGCATAGAACTACGTATAATTCTTTAAAATTTTTAAAGGAATGCAACATGAAGTCATTGACGCCAACGACGTTGTGATAAGATTTGCCGGTGACTCCGGTGACGGAATGCAGCTTACAGGTACTTTGTTCGCCAACATGTCCGCCATCTATGGTAACGGCTTGTCCACTTTCCCTGACTATCCGGCTGAAATCCGCGCTCCGAAAGGAACAGTTGCCGGAGTCTCAGGTTTTCAGGTACATATAGGTAATCATAAGGTAAATACACCGGGCGATTTCTGCGACATGCTTGTCGCTATGAATCCTGCGGCTCTCAAGGCCAATGCCAAATGGCTGAAGCGCAATGCCCTCGTTCTCGTGAATGAAAACGCGTTCGATGACCTCGGCATGAAGAAGGCCGGATTTACAGGAAACCCGTTCGAAGAACTGCATATCGAGGACCGCACCATCATCTGCTCTCCGATCACCAAACTTACGGAAGACAGTCTGAAAGACAGCGGCTTGGATGTCGTGTCAGTCCACAAGTGCAAGAATATGTTCACGCTCGGAATGGCCTGCTTCATTTATGAGCGTCCTTTGGAATTCATCTACGACTATATAGAGAAGAAGTTCAAGAAGAAGCATCCTGAGATGATTGCTCCGAACAAGAAGGTGGTCTTCGATGGATATAACTATGCATCCAATATCCAGGCGGTTGCCGACACATATCGCGTGGCGCCTGCTCCTCTTGAGAAAGGAACATACAGAAACATCACCGGTAATCAGGCTGCCGCATGGGGACTTATCGCAGCTGCCGAGAAAGCTCACCTTCCTCTGTTCTGCGGCTCATACCCTATCACTCCGGCTACCGCTATCCTCGAAGAACTTGCCATTCATAAGAATCTGAATGTCAAGACAATGCAGACCGAGGACGAAATCGCCGGAATCTGCTCTGCAATCGGTGCCGCGTTCGCGGGTAACCTGGCTGTCACCACGACATCAGGACCGGGTCTCTCACTGAAATCAGAAGCATTGGGCCTCGCGGTCATGACTGAACTTCCGCTTGTGGTCATTGACGTACAGCGAAGCGGTCCTTGTACAGGTATGCCTACCAAGACAGAACAGGCTGACCTGAACCAGGCCCTTTACGGCAGAAACGGAGAAAGCCCGATGGTGGTCATGGCTGCCCATTCGCCTGCGCATTGCTTCGAAATGGCGTTCATGGCGGCAAAAGTAGCATTGGAGCATATGGTTCCGGTTATGCTGCTGTCAGAGGGATATCTCGGAAACGGCTCAGAACCATGGAGAGTTCCGTCAATGTCACAGATGCCAGAGATTCATCCGCGTTATGCACACGAAGGGGAAGGTAAATTCAAACCTTTCCGGCGTGACCCTCAGACGCTTGCCCGCGAATGGGCGGTGCCTGGCATGAAGGGCTGCGAGCACCGTGTCGGCGGATTGGAGAAAAACCATGACGGCGTCCTTTCAAATGCTCCTGAAAATCACGAACTTATGGTCCGGGAAAGAGCGGAAAAAGTGGCAAGAGTCGCTGCCGACCTCCCGTTGCTCAAGGTCAATGGCCCGGAGAGCGGAAAAGTGCTTCTTGTCGGATGGGGCGGAACATACGGCCATATCGAATCAGCTGTAGAAGAACTCAGGGCCGAGGGCAGGGAAGTCAGCTTCGCTCATTTCGATTTCATTGATCCTCTGCCGTCAAATACTGCTGAGGTTTTCTCGAGATTTGAGAAAATCATCGTGTGTGAACTCAATACAGGTCAGTTTGCCTCATACCTGAGGACAATGGTACCGGGAAGAGAATATCTGCAGTGCAACAAGGTCCAGGGACAGACATTCCTTGTCCGTGACATTGTTGAAAGTGTAAATGAAAAAGCGTAATTACTATGGCAAAATATACTTTCAAGGATTTCAAAAGCGACCAGGAAGTAAGATGGTGTCCTGGATGCGGTGATTATTCCGTGTTGGCATCTTTGCAGAAGGTTCTTCCTATAGTGTGCGAAGAAAAAGGCATTGACAAGGAAAAAGTGGTGGTCATTTCCGGTATCGGATGCTCCTCACGACTTCCTTATTATATGAACACATACGGTTTCCACAGTATTCATGGACGTGCTACAGCCATCGCTACCGGTATCAAGGTGGCGAATCCTGAGCTCAGCGTATGGCAGGCGAGCGGTGACGGTGACGCATTGGCCATCGGCGGAAACCACTTCATCCACGCCATCAGAAGAAATGTGGATATCAATATAATGCTCTTCAACAACCAGATCTACGGTATGACCAAAGGGCAGTATTCTCCTACATCCAAGCTTGGCGCGATAACCAAGACCTCGCCTTACGGTACTGTGGAACATCCGTTCAGCCCGGGAAGTCTTGTATTGGGAGCGAAAGGTACGTTCTTCGCCAGAAGCATGGATACGGAACTCTCATTGAATCAGGAGATTATGCTTGCGGCATCCAGACATGCCGGAACAGCAGTTATGGAATTCCTGACGAACTGCGTGATCTTCAACAACGGCTCGCACGCCGACCTTTCAGACAGGGAGCACAAGGCGGAGAGGACCATCCTTCTCAAGAAAGGCGAGAAAATGCTTTTCGGCAAGGACAAGGAGAAGGGCCTGATGCTGTGCGACATGAAGCTGAAAGTGGTCCGTGTCGGAGAAGACGGCGTGACACTCGACGATATCCTTGTGCATGACCCGACAGCTGACAATCTCGGACTTCAGACAATGCTTGCCGAGATGAAAGGACCGGATTTCCCTGTGGCATTGGGCGTCATCAGGGACGTGGACGACATCACTTACGATGAGGAAGTGAACAAGCAGATGGAGAGTGTAAAGGCCAATGCCAAGATCCATTCCGTGGATGAACTGCTTCACAGCGGCTCCACATGGGAAGTTTGATGAGAATTAACGAAACTGATTGTATAACCAATAATTAATAATGCGATGAGAACAGAAGAAATAATGGCCAGACTCCAGGCCAAGTATCCTACGGAGAAAGAGTACCTCCAGGCTGTACGTGAAGTGCTTGAATGTATCGAGGATGTGTATAACAAACATCCTGAATTCGAGAACGCAAGAATTATCGAGCGCCTCGTGGAGCCGGACAGAATGTTTACATTCCGTGTTACTTGGGTTGATGACAATGGTGATGTTCAGACAAATACCGGATATCGTGTACAGTTCAACAACGCTATCGGACCATATAAGGGCGGTCTCCGCTTCCATCCTTCAGTAAACCCTTCCATCCTGAAGTTCCTCGGATTCGAGCAGACATTCAAGAACGCGCTCACCACACTTCCAATGGGCGGCGGCAAAGGTGGTTCGGATTTCAACCCTAAGGGCAAGTCTGAGGGCGAGATCATGAGATTCTGCCAGGCATTCATGCTTGAACTGTGGAGGAACATCGGTCCTGACATGGACGTTCCTGCCGGTGATATCGGCGTCGGCGGCCGTGAAATCGGTTTCCTCGAGGGAATGTACAAGAAACTCACACGCGAACACAACGGCGTGCTTACCGGCAAGGGCCTTTCTTTCGGCGGTTCGCTCATTCGTCCTGAGGCTACCGGCTTCGGCGCAGTCTATTTCCTGCAGCACATGCTCCATAACCACCAGGCAGACCTCGACATCAAGGGCAAGACCGTGGCCGTTTCCGGTTTCGGTAACGTATCATGGGGCGCTTGCGTGAAGGCTACTGAGCTTGGTGCCAAGGTTGTAGCCATCTCAGGACCTGACGGCGTCATCTATAACCCTAACGGAATGACCAAGGAGAAACTCGACTATATGCTCGAACTCCGCGCTACCTGCAATGACGTGGTGGCACCGTTCGCCGAGAAATTCCCAGATGCGACATTCATCCCGGGTAAGAAGTCATGGAGTATAAAGTGCGATATAGCAATGACTTGCGCCTTCCAGAACGAAATGTCCAAAGAGGATGCCGAGGAACTTATCGCAAACGGTACTTGGTGCTGTGTGGAGGTTTCCAACATGGGTTGCCAGCCAGGCGCTATCGAGGCGTTCCAGAAAGCCAAGATCCTCTTCGCTCCAGGAAAGGCTGTCAATGCAGGTGGCGTAGCTACTTCAGGTCTGGAAATGACACAGAACGCCATGCATCTCAGCTGGACCGCGAAAGAGGTGGACGAGAAACTCCACGGCATCATGGACGCCATCCATGCTTCATGCGTCAAGTACGGCACACAGGAGGACGGATATATAAACTATGTGAAGGGCGCCAACATTGCAGGCTTCATGAAAGTCGCCGAGGCGATGCTTGCCCAGGGCATAATCTAAGTCAATTCTACAGGGCGGTTCTTCGGGACCGCACCTTTGATGTATATATGGCGGGTGCATTTTTATGTGCCCGTCATTATTGTTTATGAAATCGAAATTGCCTATATTCGCATTTTGTTATTGAAAAACCAGACAATAATATTATTCAAAACATAAAATGTCAACTGAAACAGTTAAACCGACGTCGGCATTTCCGGTAAAGAAGCTCATCCTGCTTCTTCTTGCCGTAGCCGTATTTCTATTTTTCTGGTTCGTGCCGAGATCATTCTTCGGAATTGCAGCGGACGGAACCCCTATCCTGACAGTAATCCAGCAGAGAACAGTAGCTATTTTTGCACTGGCCGCATTGATGTGGATGTTTGAAGTCCTGCCTACTTGGGCGACTTCCGTGACCATCATTGTCCTGCTGCTTTTCACGATATCGGACAGTTGTCCGCTTTTCCTGCGCGGAAGCCAGGTCGAGCCTGCCGCATTGGGCACGTTTGTGAGCTACAAGGCGATACTCGCTGCATTTGCAGACCCGACCATCATGCTTTTCTTGGGCGGATTCATTCTTGCAATAGCAGCCACTAAGGTCGGTCTTGACGTCCAGCTTGCTCGAGTGCTCCTCATTCCTTTCGGAAACAAACCAAAATACGTCCTCCTGGGCTTCCTCCTGGTGATCGGCCTGTTCTCAATGTTCATGAGCAACACAGCCACTGCAGCCATGATGCTCACGTTCCTGGCACCGGTCCTCAAGACCTTGCCTGCAGACGAGAGAGGAACAGCCGGACTTGCATTGGCGATTCCTATCGCTGCGAACCTCGGCGGTATCGGAACCCCTATCGGAACCCCTCCTAACGCTATCGCGCTCGGTTATCTCAATGAGACAATGCACCAGACCATCGGTTTCGGCGAGTGGATGATAATAATGGTCCCTTACGTGATCGTGATGCTTCTGTTCGCATGGGTGCTCCTGCTCAAGCTCTTCCCGTTCAAGTCGGACAAGATCGAATTGAAGATAGAATCCACAAGGAAGGCTGATGCCAAGACATATATCGTATGGGTAACATTCGCCGTGACCATCCTGATGTGGGTGTTCGACAGGTTTACGGGTGTCAATGCCAATGTAGTGGCTATGATTCCGGTGGGCGTGTTCTGTGCCACAGGCGTCATCAAGGCCAGTGACTTGAAGGATATAGAGTGGAGTGTGTTGTGGATGGTAGCCGGCGGTTTTGCACTCGGCATTGCCCTGAACAAGACCGGTCTCGCCGAGAACCTCGTGAACTCGATTCCGTTCGCTTCATTCAAGCCGCTCGTGATCCTCCTGCTTTCAGGTCTCCTCGGATATGCGATGTCCAACTTCATCTCACACTCTGCCGCTGCGAGCCTTCTCGTTCCGATTTTGAGTGCGGTAGGTGTAGGTATGGGCGATATGCTTGATCCTATTGGCGGTGTGAAAGCCCTCCTCGTAGGTGTTGCTCTCTCTACTTCCGTGGCAATGCTCTTCCCGATCAGTACACCTCCAAACGCCATTGCCCATTCTACCGGACTTATCCAGGTCAAGGATATGACCAGGATCGGAGCCATCATCGGCGTTGTTGGCCTTGTACTCGGTTACGCATTATTGATTTTCATCGGATTCTAATGAAAAACAGATTTTTGGCACTGGCAGTCGTTGCTCTCATTGCTCCGGCTGCCAAGGCTTTTGCTTCCGAGCCTGCTGCAGAGTCAGCTAAAATAGAGAAGCCTTCACATTTCAAGTTGTACGGATTCATCCGCAACTATTTCGCATTCGACTCGCGCGAAAGCAAGTCCGGCACCAAGGATTTGTTCTACTATATCCCTAAAGATGAGGCTCTTAACGCGAAAGGGGAGGACATGAATGCGAATCCGACATTCCGTTTCCTCGCCATAACCTCACGTGTCGGTCTGGATGTAAAGGACTATCAGTTCGGTAAGACCAAGGTAGGCGCTAAGATTGAGACCGACTTCTATTGCATGAACGGCAATGTAGCCGTACTTCGTCTGCGTCAGGCTTATGCCACATTGGGATGGGACGGCCTGGGGAAAGGACAGAAGCAGAGTGCCTCGCTCAAGGTGGGCCAGGCATGGCATCCTATCGCTGCTGACCAGCCTTATGTCATTGACCTTGAGACAGGTACACCGTTCAATCCGTTCAGCCGTACTCCTCAGGTCATGCTCGACTATAACTTCTCCAAGCATTTCACATTGACCGGAGGCTTCATCTGGCAGATGCAGTATCTTTCTTCCGGCCCTAACGGTGCTTCAGACAGCTATATCAAATATGGTTGTACCCCTGAGTTCTATGCCGGTGTCACGTTCAAAAGCAACAACGGTTTCCTCGGACGTGTAGGAATGGATGTGCTCAGCATCAAGCCGCGCTGGAGAGATGCCAACGGAAGCAAGGTGGATGACCGCCTCACGACCGTGAACCCTTATGTGTATGCCCAGTATGCTGCCGGCGACTTCTCTGTCAATGCCAAAGTGGTGTATGCTTCTGCAGGCGAGCACTTCAACATGCTTTCTGGTTATGGTGTGACTGACATCAATTCTGACGGTTCATGGGAATATGCGCCGCTTCACAGCACGGCCTCATACGTTTCCGTAAAGTATGGCCGCAAGCTTCAGGTCCAGGGTATGATCGGATATATGAAGAATCTCGGAACAAGCAAGGACCTCTACAGCGATACGACTATTCCGAGCGCATTGATGGTGGGTGATCCTGACAATACCAAGTACACAAGCTCCAAGTATCTGTATCTGAGCGGAAACGGATTCTCCAACCTGAACAGCATTATCCGTGTGACTCCGACAGTGGTCTATAATCTCGGCAAGTTGTCTTTCGGCCTGGAATATGACATTACTGCGGTGCAATATGGAAAATATCCTGTAATGAAGGTCGGTGAGGTTGTCATGCCTGTAGTGAATTCCCATAACGGACTTGTTGACAGCGGTCTCCACTGGATAGTGAACCACAGGCTTTTGGGAATGGTGAAATTTACATTCTGATATGGACAAAGACCTTATTGTTTCCAGCATCCGTTCCATTCCGGACTTTCCGAAGGAAGGAATCCTGTTCAGGGATGTGACTACGCTTTTCGGCAATGCTGAGGCTTTCCGTGAGGTGGTGGATGCCCTGTACGAACTTTACAAAGACAAAGGAATCACCAAAGTCTGCGGACTGGAGTCCCGCGGATTTATAGCTGGTGCGGCATTGGCCTACAGGCTCGGTGCCGGTTTCGTGACGATCCGCAAGCCGGGAAAGCTGCCTTGCGAAACCTATTCTGAAGAATACATGAAAGAATACGGCAAGGATACGCTCGAAATACATACAGATGCATTGACATCAGACGATGTGGTGCTGCTTCACGATGACTTGCTCGCGACCGGCGGAACGGCCGTGGCTGCATTGAACCTTATACGCAAGTTTTCGCCAAAGGCGATTTACGCGAACTTTATAATAGAGTTGGCAGAGTGTGACGGAATGGCTGAAATGCCGTCTGACATCGAGACTACTGCCCTGCTGAAACTGTAGATGAATCACGGGACGACCGACCTCAGGCCGCCCCGTTTCATTTTACACATTCTGCGGATATTTTTTATCAACTCATTTCATAAAAACAAACTTATGTCTAAAAAAACCTTTTTTGCTGCCGTTGTAGCATTGATGGCGTTCTCGCAGATGGCGAAAGCGCAGACTAACCTCCAGATCTTTTACGACTTTGGTCGTGATCGTAAGCAAGTGACCACCACCCTTGAGGGTTTCTATGGGGACAAGTGGGGTAACACATTCTTCTTCATTGACTACGACTACAAGGCAAGAAAAGAAGATGGCAACAAAGCTCCAAGCGGTACTTATTTCGAGATCGCGCGTTGCCTGAATTTCTGGCAGAACAGCAAACTCGCCCCTCTCAGCCTCCATGTCGAGTACAATGGCGGTGTGTACAATGCGTACAACATCAATCATGCATTCCTCGGCGGTGTTGACTGGTTCTTCCACAGCAAGGATTTCAAGAACACATTGAACCTCAAGGTTCTCGGCAAATATATCGCGTATGACAAGAGGGCTGACGGCAGCAGACCTCACAGCAAGGTTCCTATGCAGTTCACCGCAGTTTGGGGAATGCAGGATCTTTTCAATGTCAAAGGTCTCAGATTCAGCGGCTTCGCAGATTTCTGGTGGCAGAATCACAGCGTGGCCAAAATCGACGGCGACGGTAACCTCAAGTTGGATACCTGGAAGACTTCCGATGTAGTGTTCATCTCAGAACCTCAGCTCTGGTATGCAGTAGGCCAGCATTTCGGCGTGGACAACCTCAATGTCGGTACCGAGATCGAGCTTTCTTATGACTTCGGTTCAGGCAGCGGCTTCTGGTGCCGTCCTTGCCTCGGTGTAAAATGGGTGTTCTAACAGGTAATTCCATACGAAAATGAACACATTTCTTCAGAAGACATTCGGGCTGAACCCTGCAAAGCACTCAGTCCGCACTGAAATCATTGCCGGAATCACCACATTCCTCACCATGGCATACATCCTTGCAGTCAATCCGAGCATCTTCTCGGCATTGGAATCACAGGGAATGCCTACCAATGCAGTATTTACAGCCACAGCCCTCGCGGCGATTGTCGGCTGTCTGGTAATGTCCATCTATGCGAAGAAACCTTTCGGACTCGCTCCGGGCATGGGACTCAACGCATTCTTCGTCTATACCGTGTGTCTGGCAATGGGACATCCTTGGCAGATGGCATTGACAGCCATTTTCCTCGAAGGTATCCTTTTCATCCTGCTTACAGTGACCAATGTCCGCAAACTCATCGTGGACGCCATTCCTGTGACGATGAAAAGAGCCATCGGTGCAGGTATCGGCCTCTATATCGCATTCATCGGTCTCAAATCCGCAGGCATCATTGTCAATAGCGAAGCTACCTCCGTGGCCCTCGGCTCATTCTCTGAACCTGCTGTCATCCTGTCGATTATCGGCTTCCTGATTACATCTGTCCTGGTGATTCTCAATGTCAAGGGCGGCATGCTGCTCGGCATCATCGCCACTACCCTTATAGGAATCCCTATGGGTGTCACCAATTTCAATGGCGTGATGTCCACACCTCCTTCCATTGCACCGATTTTCTGCCAGTTCGAGTGGAGCCAGATCCTGTCCTGGGATATGGTGGCCATCGTGTTCACCTTCCTCTTTATCGACATGTTCGACACCATCGGAACCGTAGTCGGCGTTTCCGTGAAGTCCGGTATGGTAGATAAGGACGGCAATGTGGACGGCATCAACAAGGTGCTCATGGCTGATGCAGTGGCTACTGTGGCAGGTGCCGTTTTCGGAACAAGTACAACGACTACATATATCGAGAGCGCTTCCGGCGTGTCTGAAGGTGGCCGCACAGGTCTTACCTCATTCACCATCGCAGTATGCTTCGCGATTGCGCTCATGTTCTCGCCTCTCTTCCTGGCCATCCCGGGAGCCGCTACAGGTCCGGTTCTCTTCATCGTAGGTGTGATGATGGCAAGCCCTGTCAGGGACATTGACTGGAGCGACTATTCAGAAGCCATCCCTGCTTTCGTGACAATGCTGCTCATGCCTCTCGCATACAGTATTTCCGACGGTATCATGCTCGGTATGATTACCTACACGTTATTGAACGCATTGGCAGGAAAACTCAAGAAGGTATCCGTGATGATGTGGATTCTCGCGGTGCTCTTCATCTTGAGATATGTGCTGATCTAAGAGATACTTAAGAATAATTGAAGCGGAGGCTGATTGCCGGAGAGATTCCGGGCGGTCAGCCTCCGTTTTTATATGCTGTTTTTCAAGACGGCCTCTCAGTCCTGTACGCCGGTTGCGGATTTTACACGGCTGTAAGTGGCCATCATCTTGTCGTAATGCGGTGGGGACATCCATTTTTCGCGGGTTCCGATATGCTCCTTCACGACGATAGTAGAGTAATTGTCAATGAATTTTCCTGGCCTTGAGCACCATAGGTAAGTGACTGACGGAGAAAGCATTGACCTGTCCCCGTTCTCATCGCGCACGAACTTCAGACCTACTCCGAGCTCCAGCTGCGTATTGGCCGCGCTCATATTGGAGACCGCATTGCCCACTGAATAGAATACAGGGACGCCGCCGATTACGGTCGAGTCCTGGACGACATGCGGGTGGGCGCCGACAATGGCATTGACCCCGTTCTTCACTAGCCAATGTGCCAATTTTTTCTGCGCCTCAGAGTGCTCCAGCGCATATTCCTCGCCCCAGTGCGGGAATGCCAGTATGAAGTCCGCCTTCCTCTCCTTTGCCCGTGTCAATGCCTTGTGAATATCCGTGGTGTCGATCCGGTTCACTTTCGGCCAGGTCTGTCCGCGCATCGGTGCATTGGTCCCGTAAGTGAAATTCAGAAAGGCAATCCGGATTCCTCTTACATTGATAATCAACGGATTCCTCGACAGTTCATCCGCCTCGTCAGTGCTTGTCCCCACGAAACGGATTCGTTTAGAGTTTTCCATATTGCGATACACCTCGAGCGTGCGCTCCAGACCTGCCCGGCCCTTGTCCATGATATGGTTATTGGCGGTAAGGAACACATTGACACCGCAGTCGGCCGCATAGTCTGCGTACTCGTCTGGTGCGGAAAATTCAGGATAGCCGGTGTAAGGCTCTCCGGCCAATGTGAACTCCATATTGGCCACGGTCACATCTGCGGACTGCATTAGTCCTTTTATGCCTGCAAGGAACTGGGTGTAAGGATATTCCATCTGCTTGGAATGGAGCATCACGTCCCCGATGACGAACATTGACACCGTATCTGGCGGACCATACAGAGGAACAGCCGGGGCGATCTGTTCATAGCGTTTGAACTCAGGCCCGGCTGACAGAACAGCAGACATTGCAAACAGTAGCGAAAATGCTGCTTTCAATGCTGCCGACAGTCTCATTTTCTGCTGATTACTACGGCTGTGGAATCTCCAAGCCTGATTTTAAGCCATCTCTCAAGCTTCTGCACGTCGTTCTCCGGCAACTGTTTCTCGGAATTCGTGATAAGCACGAGACCTGGAGTGCCGGCGGTAATGCTGTCGCAGTGCACTTCAGAACCGCGTCCGATGAACAGACGTCCTATTTCAGGATATTGGCTGTGGATTTCCTTTGCAATCTGCTCGTAAGGGATATTGTCGCGCTTGTATTTGGCGATTTCCTTCTCCAGTTCGTGGATACGTGCCTCCTTCCGTGCGATCTCAGAATCAGTCCTTTCGTAGATGCCCTTCATTATCTTCTCCGACGTGTTGTCCTTGGCCTCGAAGATTGCCCTTTCGGAGAATTTGAGCTGCTCTTCGCTGATTTTATGCCTTTCGGCTGATTCTACAAGGCGTTTCTTCTCGGTGGCCGTAAGAGGCTCTCCGGCGATGAAAATCTCTATGCTGCCTCCCTTCCTGTGATTGATCCTGTAGTCGTAGATGTATCCGTTTTCCAAGTTCTTGTTCTCGGAGATGAATGCTTCCGCATTGGTGCTGAAACGGTTGTCCTTCACCATCTTTACGGCGGACCAGATGCTCGGCACTATCATAAGAACGATCACGATAGACATGATGGTCTTGGTGCGGCTCTCCTTCCTGTTGTCCTGGAACTGTACTTCGGAGAAGTGCAAGTACTTGACCATCAGGTAAGTGGCGAGGATAATGAAGATGCAGTTTATAGAGAAGAGGTATAGAGCGCCGATGAAGTATGACAATGACCCCGTGCTGATTCCGTAGCCTGCGGTACAGAGAGGAGGCATCAATGCCGTGGCGATGGCAACACCGGATATCACCGTACCTTTCTCCTTGCGGCTCATCTCGAATATGCCTGCAAGACCGCCGAACAGAGCGATCACCACGTCGTAGATGGTCGGATTCGTCCTTGCGAGAAGCTCGGTCGGATTAGCCAGTTTCAGAGGTGTCAGAACGAAGTACATGGTGGCTGCCGCAAGACTGACCAGCACCATCACTATCAGGTTCTTGAATGCAGACTTGATCAGCATCGTGTCATCCGTTCCGAGTCCGAGACCGATTCCGAAAATAGGGCCCATAAGCGGCGACACAAGCATCGCGCCGATGATCACGGCGGTGGAGTTCACGTTCAGGCCCACTGACGCCAAGACGATGGCGCATACGAGAATCCATACGTTAGGTCCTTTGAAATAAATGTTGCTGCGGATGTTTTCCGCCGCTTTTACCGTGTCAATGCTCGGCCTGATGTCGGTTACTTCTCTGAAGAAGTGTTTAAGGCTGTCAATTAACTGCATATCTGAAATTTCGTGTATTAAACATACATCCTGAATGCAAAAATAATTATATTTACTAAATTTGTATCAATTTTGATGAATTATGAAAAGGTCAGTCCTTATATGTCTTTTGTGTCTGTGCACGTTTACGGCTCTGTTTACGGGCTGTGATGCGTTCCGCAGACTTGCCGGAAGACCGGTCTCGGCGGAGATCGAGGCTAAACGTGCCGCTATAGAAGCTGTGGAAGAAGCTCAGCATCAGGCGCGTATGGATTCATTGAAAAAAGTCGAGAAGCAGATGGCTGATTCTCTTGCGGTTCTGGATTCATTGAAAAACCACAATGAGATCATGCGCAGTCCAAAATCCCTGGGCGGACTGTATTCCGAAGAGTTGGCGAACAGGTACTACATCATCGTGGGCGCATTCGTGGACAAGGGAAATGCGGCTGCTCTGAAAGACGATGCGCAGAAGGCCGGATATGAAGCGGCATTGATAAATTTCAGGAACGGATATACGGCAGTGGGGCTGTGTCCGTCCGATAGCATAGTTGTTGCTTATGACTGGCTCAGAAAAGTGAAAGAGGAGAAATTCGCTCCTGCTGACGCTTGGATTCTCGTAAATCAGAATTGAAAATGAAAAAAGTCAGTCGTTTTGTCCTTTGCGCATTGGTTTCGGCCCTTATTGCCGGAATGTTTTGTTCTCCATGTCATGCGCAATATATCGGCGGTTATTCGGAATTGAATGACAGCGATGTCACCAGATCATTGAAATCACACGTTTCCTATCTGGCATCAGATGCACTGGAAGGGCGTGGAGCGGGCACGCAGGGTGAAAAAGAAGCAGCCGACTATGTGCGTGACGTCTTCAAGAAATATGACATTGACCTTCTCAGCGGCGAAAACGGAGACTTGTTCGGAATCAGTCAGAATGGTGACACCCTGACTTCCCGGAACGTGCTCGGCTTCGTCCAGGGCTATGACAAGAAGATGTTCGACCGCTACATCGTCATAGGGGCACGTCTGGACAATGTCGGTAGCAATATGGTCGAGGTGGACGGCAAGCCGGTGGAGCAGGTTTACAACGGGGCGAACGGCAATGCTTCCGGTCTTGCCATGATGCTGGAACTCGCCAGGATGGTGAATACCAATGCCCTTATGTTCAGAAGGTCGGTGATCTTCATGGCGTTCGGCGCTTCCTCGCAGTCGTTTGCCGGAGCATGGTATTTCCTGAACCGTTCATTTTCCGATGCCGGCAGAATCGACGCGATGATCGACCTGGATATGCTCGGGACCGGCAGCAACGGATTTTACGCATACACTTCTTCCAATGCGGATATGAACATGCTCATCAGCCAGGTTTCTTCAGAACTGCAACCTGTGGTGCCTGAGGTGACGGCCAAGGAACCTTATCCGTCAGACCATAGAGCGTTCTATTCCAAGGAGATACCTTCTGTTCTGTTCACTACTGGCCGCTATCCGGAACACGATACGGTAAAGGATGTGGAGAGCATCATCGAGTATGACCCGATGGAGAGGGAGATGGAATATATCTATAATTTCACCAGGCATCTGGCGAATCTGGACAATCCGCCTCTTTTCCGTCAGGACAAGGTGCTGGAGAAAAGCGACGACAGGATATACAACTATTCCGACTGCGACAGACGCCCGATTTTCATGGGCAGCGCAGAGCCGTCTGCTTTCCTGCTGAGATGGGTTTACCAGTATCTCAAATATCCTAAAGAAGCAGTTGCCAACGGCGTCCAGGGCAGGGTAGTGGTGGAATTCATTATCGGCAAGGACGGTGTGGTTTCAAATGTCGAGATTGCCCGCAGCAGCGGCAGCCAGGCATTGGATGACGAGGCGCTTAGGGTGGTGAAAGCCTCCCCTAAATGGAAACCGGCCCAGGTGAAGAAGGTCAATGTGGCCTCCAGAATGTCCGTGGCTGTGGATTTCAAATTGACAAAGAAAGGAAAATTCGGAATTAAGAAATAAAATTTAGTATTCAATATGGATTACGATTTCAGAAGTATCGAAAAGAAGTGGCAGTCGAGATGGGCGGCCGAAAAAACATTTCATGCGGTAGAGGACCCTTCAAAGCCGAAATATTATGTCCTGGATATGTTTCCGTATCCGTCCGGCGCAGGTCTTCACGTAGGTCATCCTCTCGGTTACATCGCCAGCGACATATATGCACGCTACAAGCGTCTCAAGGGATTCAATGTCCTTCACCCTATGGGTTACGACGCTTTCGGACTCCCTGCGGAACAGTATGCCATCCAGACCGGACAGCATCCTGAAGTGACGACGGAAAACAACATCCGCCGCTACCGTGAGCAGCTCGACAGAATCGGCTTTGCCTACGACTGGGACAGGGAAATCCGCACCTGTGATCCAGCATTCTACAAATGGACCCAGTGGGCGTTCATCAAGATGTTCAAGAGCTATTACGACACCAAGCTCGACAAGGCGCGCCCCATCACCGAACTCGAAGCAGCCTTCGAAGAAGGGGGAACCCGTAATGTCAATGCAGCCTGCACCGTGGAAATGAGTTTCACTGCAGGCGAGTGGAAATCCTGGGACGAGAAGAAGAAGGCCGAAGTGCTGATGAACTACAGAATCGCCTATCAGGGAGAGACTTCCGTGAACTGGTGTCCGGGACTCGGAACGGTTCTGGCCAATGACGAGGTCAAGGAAGGTCTTTCAGTACGTGGCGGCTACCCTGTAGAGCAGAAAAAAATGAAACAATGGCAGCTCCGCGTGTCAGCTTACGCCGGCAGGCTGCTTTCAGGACTTGACAAACTCGACTGGACAGACTCATTGAAGGAAATGCAGAGAAACTGGATCGGCAAATCTTTCGGTACCGAGGTGGTTTTCAAGACCTTCAATGGTGACAAACGCAAGGACGTGACGATTTTCACTACCAGAGTGGATACCATATTCGGAGTGACATTCATGGTGCTTGCTCCTGAGAGCGAACTTGTGGAAGAGCTTTCATCTGCAGAGCAGAAACCTGCTGTAGATGAATACCTTGCATATGTCCGCAAGAAGACGGAGCGCGAAAGAATCGCTGAAACCAAGACAGTTACCGGAGTGTTCTCAGGCTCGTATGCCGAGAATCCGCTGACCGGAAAACGTGTTCCTGTATGGATTTCAGAATACGTGCTCGCCGGTTATGGCACAGGCGCCATTATGGCAGTCCCTGCCCATGACAGCCGTGACTATGCGTTTGCCAAGAAATTCGACCTTCCGATCGTCCCTATCATCGAAGGCTGCGACGTGAGCGAACACAGCTTCGACGCCAAGGAAGGCAAGATGTGCAACTCCGGCTTCCTCGACGGAATGGAAGTGAAGGATGCAGTGCCGGCAGCTATGGATTATGTTGAGGCTCACGGCATTGGCCACAGAAAAGTGAATTACAGGCTGCGCGACGCCATCTTCTCCCGTCAGAGATATTGGGGCGAACCGTTCCCGATTTATTACAAGGACGGCATCGCCACACCTCTCCCTTATGAGAAACTGCCTCTGCGTCTTCCTGAGATCGACCAGTTCAAGCCTGCCGACAACGGCGAACCGCCACTTGCACGCGCCAAGGACTGGACATACAAGGGCTTCCCTCTGGAAATCAGCACCATGCCTGGCTTTGCAGGTTCAAGCGCATACTACCTCAGATACATGGACCCTCACAATAATGATGACCTCGTAGGCAGCGAGGCGGACAGATACTGGAAGGACGTGGACCTGTATATCGGTGGTACTGAGCACGCTACGGGCCATCTGATCTATTCGAGGTTCTGGGACAAGTTCCTCTATGACATGGGTTACGTCTGCGAGGACGAACCGTTCAGAAAGCTTGTGAACCAGGGTATGATTCAGGGCCGTTCAAATTTCGTGTATCGAATCGTCGGCACCAACAAGTTCGTTTCAGTAGGGTTGAAAGACAATTACGAGACCACTGAAATCCATGTTGACATCAACATTGTCAGAAACGACAAACTCGATATGGAAGCGTTCAGAAAGTGGCGTCCGGAGTTTGCGGATGCCGAGTTCGTGCTGGAAAACGGCGAATATATCTGCGGCTGGGCAGTGGAAAAGATGAGCAAGTCGATGTACAATGTCGTGAATCCGGATGATATCTGCAATACCTATGGTGCTGATACTCTGAGACTTTACGAAATGTTCCTCGGCCCTATCGAGCAGTCCAAGCCTTGGGATACGAAAGGAATAGACGGCGTGAACCGCTTCCTCAGGAAGTTCTGGAAACTCTTCTACGACGGCGAGAATTTCATTGTCAATGAAGAGGCTCCGCTGAAAGAGGACCTCAAGACGCTCCATAAACTTATCGGCAAGGTTCAGACGGATATCGAGAACTTCTCGTACAACACCAGCATAAGTGCATTTATGATTGCCGTCAATGACCTTTCAGACAGAAAGTGCTCAAGAAAAGCCATCCTGGAACCTCTCGTAGTGCTGCTTTCACCATTTGCTCCTCATATCTGCGAGGAACTTTGGGAGGCAATGGGACACAAGGAAAGCGTTTCCAAAGCTACATTCCCTGAGTACGTCGAGGAATATACGGTGGAGGACAACTGCACCTATGCCGTTTCATTCAACGGAAAAACACGTTTCACGGTCGATCTGCCTAAGGCGATGGGCAAGGAGGAAGTGGAGAAGACGGTCCGTGAAAATCCTTCCACGGACAAGTACCTCGGCGGAAAGGACATCGTGAAAATGATCGTGGTTCCGGGCAAGATCGTAAACATTGTAGTAAAATAAATATATGTTGACTGCAAAAAAGATTTTCTCCACCATTTGGGACTATGTGGTGGTGTCTTTTGGAACATTGTTGTTCTGTCTTGCCTGGGATACCTTCCTGATTCCGAACGGTATCGCGGCAGGAGGTCTGACAGGAGCCTGCACGGTGATCCAGTTCGCTACTCAGGGCTACATTCCTGTCGCCTATTCATATTTCATAGCCAATGCCGTCCTGCTCATCATCGGAGTTATTGTCTTGGGCAATGCTTTCGGTGTCAAGACGGTCTATGCTGTGCTCCTGTCTTCGCTGCTGTTCAAGATCCTTCCTGATTTTGAGTGGATCAAGGCGATTCCCGGCAATTTCTTCTACATTGACAACCGCGCTCTGATCCCGATGATAGGCGGACTTCTCGAGGCTGTGGGTGTGGGCCTTATTTTCCAGAAGGGCGGAAGTACCGGCGGAACTGATGTGGCCGCATTGGTAATCAACAAGTTCTGGCCAGTGTCTCCAGGTAAGGTATATCTGTATTCTGACATGTTCATCATCGCTTCAGTGCTGCTGATTCCGGGAAAGACATTCGAGGATATGATTTACGGTTATATCGCGATGGTGACCTTCTCGTTCATGCTCGATTTCGTGTTGCTCGGTTCCAAGTCCACTGTCCAGTTGCTTGTCTTTACCAACAAGCCTGACGAGATGGCAGACTACATGATGAACACGATGCACAGGGGTGTGACGGCGTTGAAATCTGTGGGCTGGTACACCAAGAAGGAGAAGAACGTGCTCCTCATCGTGGCACGCAAGTCTCAGATGCCTGAACTTTCCAAAGCCATAAAATACATAGACGACAAGGCTTTCGTGAGCGTATCGCCTGCAAGCAGTGTCTATGGAGAAGGCTTCGACGAGCTTAAGACGGGTATTGCTAAAAAGAAGAAAGATGATGTTAAATGACAAGTCTATCTGGTCTCTGCTTAAAGAGTACTCGATATTGACCTTGGGCATAATGATCTATGTGTTGGGATGGGTGATATTCCTGACTCCCAACAATCTCATCGGCAACGGTGTTACCGGCATAAGCTCGATTATCCAGTACGCCGTGGGCATCAAGATGGGATATTCATATTTCGTCATCAATGCCATATTGCTGATAACGGCATTCTTTGTCCTCGGAAAGGGACTGGGCGCGAAGTCGATATATGCCATCGTGCTCGCATCCATAGGGCTCAATGTGCTCCAGGGATGGATCCCGGTCACCATTATCGATACGCTTGCGATCCAGAACGGTAAGCTGATGTCCACGATTATGGGCGGCATCATGATAGGCCTCGGTATCGGAATGGCCATTTCCCAGGGCGGAAGCACCGGAGGTACCGACATCATCGCGCTGATCGTGAGCAAGTACCGCAATGTCTCTCCGGGCAGGATGATTCTGTCAATGGACGTGGTCATCATCCTCTCGTCTCTCGCTGTCCCGTCATATACGGCATCAGGGGAGCTTGTTCCGTTCGCGGAGAAGATAACCACGGTTGTTTACGGTCTCATACTCGTGACTATCAACGGTTATGTCATCGATTTGTATCTGGCGGGCTCGAAGCAGTCGGTACAGCTGTTCATAATGTCCGGCAAGTATGAAAAAATCGCGGATGCCATTACGAATTATCTGCACAGGGGAGTGACAGTACTTCCTGCAGTGGGCTGGTACACCAAGAAAGAAAGCCACGTGCTGATGGTCGTGACCAGAAAAGCCGATTTAAATTTTTTGCTGAAGTATGTCAAGTCCATCGATAAAGACGCATTCTTGTCAGTGTCCTCAGTAACAGGCGTTTACGGCAAAGGCTTCGATACCATCAAAAACAGTGCGATTAAAGAAGGTAGCAAGGAAAAGTCCGGAAAATAGAAAATTATCAGATTTAAAAATCGTAAAAATTTATATGTAAACCGCTTTCAGAGGGCTCTGAAGGCGGCTTTTTTTAGTACTTTTGTGCTGCACATAATAGTATATGATAACCTTATGAAAAACATCTTCAACTATACTGCTGTCCCACCACGAAGGCTTATAAGACTGATATCAGTGATGAATATTGTGCCTGCAGCTGTATTGTTACCGATTATGTCCCCGAAATTGCTCTTGCCCGCGTTCTGCTGCAATATAGGTGTCTCTATATCCATCCTTCTGATGATTCCTGACACCTTCAGGGATTATGTTTCATCTTTCTGGTTTGCTCTGGTAACAGCGCTGTTGTCTGCGGCAGCTTCTGCCGTGGTCGGTCTGTGTGAAGACAGGAAGATTCTTGTGACCGTCTATTCATTTGTGAGTCTTGTGCCTCTGGCAGTCTGCTATGGTGTGCGTATCGTCAAGATGATGGGTGACGTGGACTATCTTACGACAAAAGTTTCCGGATGGGAGATAATGCTCTGCCTTGTAAAGCATTGCATGCTGTCAGTGTTTATGATCATAATGGCATGTTCGTGCGTGACGGCCGCCTTCTATCCGACAATGACGATAATGGCGTTGCCGGTATCGGTGTTGTTCTATGTCCTGGTTTATGCCAGAATTACATCCGCCGGCCCGATCGTCACTTTTACCGCCGGTTCTGGTGAGAACGATGAAAGTGATGAAGTGAAATCTCAGGGTGTCTTTATGGCAAGTTCGATACGGGTCAATTACAAGACGATGTATAACCGTCTCTGTTTTCTTCTGGACCAGAAAAAGCCCTTTCTCGATCCGGAGTATTCGATGGATTCGCTCGTGAAGTCGCTCTGCTCCAACAAGGCTTACATCTCCAAGATAATAAATGAATGTACTGGAATGAATTTCAATCAGTTGATGAACAGATACCGGGTGAACTATGCCAAGGAGCTGTATGCGAAGGACATGAACCTGAAGGTGAAGGACCTGTCGGACATGTCAGGTTTTCACACACAGGTGTCGTTCATCACTGCCTTCAAGCTTTTCAATGATGAAACTCCAGGCGCGTGGTGCAAGACCTTCAAGGACAGCAGGACTAAGGACAAGAGATGCCTTTCCAGTCAGCCGGAACTGGCGCGGTGATGTCGATTTCCTGTTTGCTGACAGGATGAATGAAATTTATGTGTCTGGCCAGCAGTGAGATGCCACCGTCTTTGTTGGAGCGTGGCGCGCCGTATTTCAGGTCTCCCTTTATCTGGCAGCCGATGCCGGACAACTGGCAGCGGATCTGGTGATGCCTGCCTGTGTAGAGCAGGACTTCCAGAAGAAAGTACCTGTCAGTCTGTCCTATAAGTTTATAATGAAGTTTGGCAAGTTTTGCCTCCTTGCCGGCATTCTTTCCTTTTACAATGAAAGATTTGTTCATTTTTTCATTTCGGGTCATCCAGTTTTCCAAGTCGGCTTCTTCCGGCTCAGGCTTGCTGCAGACAAGCGCCCAATAGGTCTTGTGGACTTCTCCGTCGCGGAACATGGCATTGAGCCGCTCCAGGGATTTGGATGTCTTGGCGAATATGGTGATTCCGCAGACAGGCCTGTCGATTCTGTGGGGAATGCCGAGATAGACCTGGCCGGGTTTGGAGTTCCTCTCGGCTATGAAAGCCTTGTACTTGTCACATAGAGTCTCGTCTCCTGTCTTGTCTCCCTGCACTATCTCGCCCGCTTTCTTGTAAACTGCGAGAATATGGTTGTCTTCGTATAATATTCTGGAGGCCAAGTCATTGAACTCTCCTTCTGTCAGTTGTCTGTAGAACATTGTATTGTGCCGGATTTGTTTTTCCGACGGCAAAGATAACCAAAATATGACAATTTGTCAGAATTTTATCGTCTTGCGGGCATTGGCACGGCATTGGATAATTTCAAGTCGCTGTCAGACGAGAGCCGGGCAGACGGAGCGGCAAAGAGCCGCACGACATAATAACGAAAAAAATATAGGAGATAAATATTATGGGAAAAATTATCGGTATTGACTTGGGTACGACCAACAGCTGCGTTGCAGTTATGGAAGGTAACCAGCCTACAGTCATAATCAACAATGAAGGTCAGAGAACTACCCCTTCAGTAGTTGCATTCACGGATGGTGGAGAAAGGAAAGTCGGCAGCCCGGCCAAACGTCAGGCTATCACCAATCCTAAGAACACCGTGTTCTCTATCAAGAGATTCATGGGTGAGACCTACGATCAGGTTACGAAGGAAATCGAAAGAGTTCCTTATACAGTGGTAAGAGGCGAGAACAACACTCCGCGTGTTGATGTCGAAGGCCGTCAGTATTCACCGCAGGAGATTTCAGCAATGATTCTCCAGAAGATGAAGAAAACTGCAGAGGATTATCTGAGACAGCCAGTTACGGAAGCAGTCATCACTGTCCCTGCATACTTCTCAGACTCACAGCGTCAGGCTACCAAGGAGGCAGGTAAGATTGCCGGACTCGATGTAAAGCGTATTATCAATGAGCCTACTGCAGCAGCCCTCGCATATGGTCTGGACAAGAAGAACCAGAACATGAAGGTCGCAGTGTTCGACCTCGGTGGCGGTACATTCGATATTTCCATCATGGAACTTGGTGACGGTGTGTTCGAGGTAAAATCCACGAACGGTGATACCCACCTCGGTGGTGATGACTTCGACCAGAAGATCATCGACTGGCTTGCTCAGGAGTTCGCTGCCGAGAACGGCGGAGCTGACCTGAAGAAAGATCCTATGGCACTTCAGAGATTGAAGGATGCTGCTGAGAAGGCTAAGATCGAGCTTTCAAACCAGACTTCTACAGAAATCAATCTGCCTTACATCATGCCGGTTGACGGTGTTCCGAAACACCTTGTAAAGACATTGACAAGAGCCAAATTCGAGCAGCTCTGCGATGATTTGTTCCAGAGAACGATCATCCCTTGTCGTAAGGCTTTGGAAGATGCTCACTTGAGCGCTTCTCAGATTGATGAGGTCCTGCTTGTAGGTGGTTCAAGCCGTATCCCTAAGGTACAGGAACTCGTGAAAGAGTTCTTCGGCAAAGAGCCTAACAAGAGCGTGAACCCGGATGAGGTAGTCGCTATCGGCGCTTCAATTCAGGGTGGTGTGCTTGCCGGTGACGTAAAGGATGTGCTTCTGCTCGATGTCACTCCGCTGTCACTCGGTATCGAGACACTCGGTGGCGTTATGACAAAGCTTATCGCTTCCAACACCACAATTCCTACACGCAAGTCTGAAGTGTTCTCTACCGCTGTGGACAATCAGCCTTCAGTAGAAATCAAGGTTCTTCAGGGTGAGCGTCCAATGGCCAAGGACAACAAGCAGATCGGTGTATTCCATCTGGACGGCATTGCTCCGGCTCCGAGAGGAATTCCTCAGATCGAGGTTACATTCGATATTGATGCCAACGGTATCCTGAACGTATCCGCAAAAGACAAGGCTACAGGCAAGGAGCAGAACATCCGTATCGAGGCTTCATCAGGACTTAGCGAAGATGAAATCCAGAGGATGCGTGACGAGGCCAAGGCTAATGAAGCTGCCGACAAGGCTGAGAAGGAGAGAGTTGACAAGATCAATAACGCTGACGCGCTCTGCTTCCAGTCTGAGAAGAACCTCAAGGACTATGGCGACAAGATCCCTGCAGACAAGAGAGATGCCATCAATTCTGCTCTTACAAGCCTTAAAGAGGCTGTCAAGAACCAGAACATCGCTGACATCGAGACATACACCAAGAGCTTGGAAGAGGCTTGGCACAGTGCTTCCGAGAGTATGAATGCCGGTGCACAGGGCGGCCCTCAGGCTGGTCCTCAGGGCCCGCAGGGCGGAAACTACGGTCCTCAGAACGGTCCTGACAATCAGGGTCCTGACGAGCAGTAGTCTGCAGAAAACATTGTAATTCAGCAGAAAAATTGTAATTTTAGGGGATGACCGAGAAGTGACTTGACTTTAAGGCCGTCCCCTTATTGTTTTAAAAAGAGAAAATTATGACTTACTGGTTAAGTTTCGGCTTGCTCATGCTTGCAAGCTTTTTGGTTCAGAATATGCTTCAGCGCAGATTCGAAAAATACTCAAAAGTCCCTCTGACAAATGGAATGACAGGTGCGGAAGTGGCACGTAAAATGATGAATGACAACGGTATATATGACGTGAAAGTGGAGTGTATTCCGGGTATGCTTACCGACCACTACAACCCTGCCACCAAGACCGTGAATCTGAGTGAGGCAGTGTATTCCGGCCGTTCAGTGGCTGCTGCTGCAGTTGCGGCTCACGAGTGCGGCCATGTCGTACAGCACGCTGTGGGTTACGCTCCGCTCAAGATGCGTACTGCCCTTGTGCCGATCGTGACCTTCTCCAACAATATCGTCATGTGGATTCTCCTCTTCGGTGTCATGATGGTGAATGTCTTTCCTGCCCTTCTCTGGTTGGGTATCATACTGTTCGCGGCTACGACACTTTTCAGTTTCGTGACCTTGCCGGTGGAAATCAATGCAAGTTCACGTGCGGTAAACTGGCTGGAATCAGCAGGAATCACCAATTATGAGACCAAGCCGATGGCCATCGATGCGCTCAAATGGGCAGCATACACTTATGTCATCGCAGCGCTCAGCTCATTGGCAACATTGTTCTACTATATTTCAGTAGCGAGAAACAGGGATTAGCGGTATGGCGGAGCTGGATGAGAAATTCATGCGGGAGGCGTTGAGGGAGGCGAAAGCTGCTGAGGCGGAGGATGAAATCCCTATTGGTGCGGTAATTGTCTTCGCAGGCCGGGTGATAGCCAAAGGTCACAATATGACTGAACGGCTCCATGACCCTACCGCTCATGCGGAAATGATAGCGATTACGGCAGCGACTGAAGCGATGGGCGGCAAATACCTGAATGACTGCACATTGTATGTCACAGTAGAGCCCTGCCCGATGTGTGCGGCGGCTTCTGCCTGGGCACAGGTGGGCAGGATAGTCTATGGCGCCTCTGACCCCAAGAGAGGATATTCCCTCTTCACGCCCTCACTGCTTCATCCCAAGACTGACGTCGTATCCGGCGTCCTCGCGGAAGAGTGCGGAGGAATGGTTACGGAATTTTTCAGAAACAAAAGGTAATATATTATGGAAGAACAGATGGCTCTCGGAGACGATTACAAGATAATCAATGACAAGACCGACGCGGAGGGAGTGCGTCATATAACTGCGGCGCCCAGCGCATTGGTCTGCTCCAAACAGATAGATTTCGATATAGTGGATGGCAAGATCCACAATCTCAAGTACTTGCGCGGCTGTGACGGCAACCTTCAGGCTATCGGAAGGCTTCTCGAGGGAATGCCTGCTGAGAAGGCCAAGGACATCCTGCTCGGCGTGAACTGCCACGGCAGAGGCACGTCCTGCACTGACCAGCTGGCGAGGATACTCGAAAAGCAAGTCCTCTGACTTTCAGGCCGGATGATGCCGCAAGACAGAGTCGCGAGTATATAACGAGTATATAAAAAGAGTACAAATAAAAAGAGATCGACTGAAAAGCCGGTCTCTTTTTATTTTTCAGTGCAGTAGAGAGATTAGAATCTCTCCTCTGAAGAAACAGTCAGCTTCTTGCGTCCGTGGCGACGGCGGGAAGCCAGTACGCGACGACCGTTAGGTGTGGACATGCGCTCACGGAATCCGTGTTTGTTTACGCGTTTGCGTACAGATGGTTGAAATGTTCTTTTCATTATCTTACTTTTTTATATTTTCTACAAATAGGATTGCAAAGGTAGCCTTTTTCATCTTAAATGCAAAATTTTTCCAAAGTTTTTATCCCTCTTTTTCGAAAAAAGCCCAAGATTCATTATCTTTGAATGATTCGGGAAAGATTCGGACAAGGTCCGGATGTGGCCTGACAGCTTAACGGGAAGATTTCGATGAAAGAAAAATTATACCTGATTGACGGACACGCATTGATATTCAAGATGTACTACGCATTTCTGCGTCGTCCCATGATCAATTCGAAGGGGGAGGATATGTCCATCCTCTTCGGCTTCACCAAATATATCCTTGAACTCATTTCAAGAGAAAAACCCGAGTATCTCGCAGTGGCTTTTGACCCGCCGGGAGGCACATTCCGGAACCAGATGTATCCCGAGTACAAGGCCAACCGTACTGCCACACCTCAACTCGTAATCGATGCCCTTGAACCTCTGATGAAGATATGTAAGGCGCTGGGTATCACAACATTGATGATGCCTGGCTTTGAGGCGGATGATGTGATCGGGTCAATGGCGAAGAAACAGGCTGCAGCAGGCCTTCAGGTATATATGGTAACGCCGGACAAGGATTACGGCCAGCTCATCGACGATGACATTTTCCAGATCAAGCCTGGAAAGGCAGGCGGTGAGGATGAGGTCGTGGACGTGAAGGCGATCTGCGAAAAATACGGCATCAGCAGCCCGTCTCAGGTTATCGAGATGCTTACCATCTGCGGAGACACCGCGGACAATGTCCCGGGAGTAAAGGGTGTCGGCGAAGTGGGTGCAGGCAAGCTGATAGCCAAGTACGGAACAGTAAAGAATATCTATGAGCATATATCGGAACTGTCTGCACGTCAGCAGGTCATGTTCCGTGAAGCGGAGCAGCATATCGGACTGAGCCATGATCTCGTGACCATCAAGACCGACATAGACCTGCCGGAAGAGGATATGCATGTGGCCCTGTCATTCACTCCGGAGGTCGCGGAACTTTTCAGCCATTATGAGTTCAATTCGCTCAGGAAACTCATTCCGGATGCCTCAGGGGCTGGTCTCCAGACAAAGAATGTGCAGTCGGCAGAACTGAAGATTGAAGAAGTTTCTGCAGCGGAGATTTCAGAACTGGCAGGCAGCAAAGGTGCAGTCGGCATCGTCACAGATGCTTATGAACCCGGTATTTTTGGGGAAGCAGCAGGGATTGCGGTGGCAGTGGAGGACGGGGAACTGTCCGCGAAGGTGGCATTCGGCGCCCCGTCTGAATTCAAGTCTCTCCTGGAAAACGAAGGCATAAAAAAATACGGTTATGACCTCAAGCTCCAGATGCTGCTTATGGAGAACGAAGGCATTGACCTGAAAGGTAACCTCTTGGATAACAGTCTGATGCATTATCTTCTGAATCCGGAAACAAGCCACAGGCAGGAGATGCTCGCCAAGACATTCCTGGGCATTGACCTGGAAAAGGAAGAAGAGGCAGAGGCTCCGGCGAGCCTTTTCGACACTCCGGCTGATGAGGACGGAAAGGTGGCGAGGCGCTATGCGTCGGCAGCGGTATTGACCGGCATTGCGATACGAAAGGAGCTGGAGAAACCGGGCCTGGACAAGTTGTACTCCGAGATGGAGGAGCCGCTTATGAGAGTGCTGGCGAAGATGGAGCGCGACGGCGTGAAGGTGGATCTTGCTCAGATTGAGGACTTTGCGGACTCTCTCAGACGTGAGACCGCAGCGCTTGAGGCGGAAATCCGTGAGCTTGCGGACGAGCCGTCACTGAACATATCTTCCCCGAAACAGGTGGGCGATGTGCTTTTCGACAAGCTGAAGCTCGATCCGAAGGCAAAGAAGTCAGGTAGAGGAAGTTACACGACGGACGAAGCCACGCTTACGGCCATCATTGACAAGCATCCCGTGGTCGGCAAAATCCTCGAATATCGTGCAGTGAAGAAACTCCTTTCCACATATATAGAGCCGTTCCCGTCATACGTCTCCAGTATTGACGGACGTGTGCATACTACATTCAATCAGGCACTTACGGCTACAGGAAGGCTCAGTTCATCAGCCCCGAACCTCCAGAATATCCCGGTGCGCACAGAACGCGGCAGGGAAATCAGGAAGGCATTTGTCCCGGGCACGGCAGACGGCGTGATCGTGTCGGCGGACTACTCCCAAATCGAGTTGCGCATCATGGCCCACCTGAGCCAGGACAAACATCTCGTGGAGGCATTCAGAAACGGCATTGACATTCATTCCGCCACTGCGGAGAAGATTTTCGGCGTGGCTCACGAGGAAGTGACTCCGGACCAGAGGCGGGTGGCCAAGACCGCGAACTTCGGCATAATGTACGGTATCTCGTCTTTCGGCCTGGCACAGCGCCTGGGCATATCCAGGACAGAGGCCAAGAAACTGATAGACGATTACTTCGCCGCATTCCCTGCAATCCGCGCATTCATTGACGATACCGTGGCGGCGGCAAGGGAGAACGGCTATGTGGAGACATTGTTCGGCAGGAGACGGTACCTGCCCGACATCAATTCCAAGAACGCGACAGTCCGTGCCCTTGCGGAGCGCAATGCGGTCAATGCCCCGATCCAGGGCACTGCGGCCGACATAATCAAGATGGCGATGATCAATGTGGACCGGAAATTGACAGAAGCGTCCCTGAAGAGCAAGATGGTCCTGCAGATACACGACGAACTGCTTTTCGATGTGCCCGAGGTGGAAACCCGGACATTGATGAAAGTGGTGAAGGATTGTATGGAAAATGTAATGGAACTGTCGGTTCCGCTAACGGTAGAATGTAATTATGGCAAAAACTGGCTCGAAGCTCATTAGTATCAATGATGAGGAACTCGTCAAGATGGCTCTTGACGGGAATCAGAAAGCGTTTACCGCCCTGCATGCCAAGTATCAGCTGGCTGTATTCCTGCACGTCGGGAAAATCATACAGGACCCTGAGGAGGCGGCCGACGTCTGCATAGAAAGTTTTGCCAATGCCTTCCAGAAACTGGACACATTCGACAGGACCAAGAAGTTTTCCACTTGGCTCTTCGCCATCGCCAAGAACAAGGCCTTGGACCACAGCATCAAGCAGTCCGGAAAAAGCAAGGGCATGGTGGATGTCCTTCCTATAGATTCGCCTGACGTGGGACAGACCGAAATCGCGGATGAGGAACAGCCTGGCCCTGAGGAAGTTATCATCATGAGCCAGGACCACGAGAAATTCCTCTCCTGCATAGAAGGCCTGCCGGAACTCTACCGTGACATTGCCAAAATGTGCTACGTGGACTATCTCGGCTACAAGGAAATATCCGAAAAGACGGAACTGCCGATCAATACAGTCAAGACCAGAATCAGCCGCGCCAAAGCCCTGATTGTGGAGAAAATGCTTGAAGAAGAATAAGTTATGAGTTTCAATGATTTCATACAGACCGTAAGGACTTCGTTCCCCGACATCACGCCGGCCCAGGAAGAAGCATTCAGGTCAATGGAGACGTTATATGGCGAGTGGAACGCGAAAATCAATGTCATATCGCGCAAAGACATTGACAGTCTCTACATCCGGCACGTGCTCCATTCCCTCGCCATCGCCCGCTATCTGAAAGAAGTGCGGCCCGAAATATATTCGCAGTGGACATCAGGACAGAAGAAGGTCAATGTCCTGGACCTCGGCACAGGAGGCGGTTTCCCCGGCATTCCGCTGGCGGTACTGTTCCCGAAAGTCGATTTCGTGCTGTGCGACTCGGTCGGCAAGAAGACCATCGTCGCCGAGGCCGTGTCCAAGTCGCTCGGACTTGCCAATGTGACAGTGGTCAATGCCCGTGCAGAGTCCCTGGGCAGGGTTTTCGACTATGTCGTGTCCAGAGCAGTGACGGCGCTTGACAATTTCTGGCCATGGGTGGCCGGCTGCTACACCGGAGACATATTCTACCTGAAGGGTGGAAATTTTGCGGAAGAACTCTGCCGGATGATGAGCATGGCCGGACTCCGTCCGGGTTCCGTAAGGACCTGGAAGATACAGGATTGGATCAATGATCCTGTTTTCGAGGAGAAATACGTGATAGATATCCCGGTGGGTTCCAGGAAAAGATAGACATGGGAGAGAACTGGACTTTCGATGCTGAAAATCTGACAGTCGGCTATGACGGGAAGACTGTCATTGCCGATGTGAACTTCTCGGTCGGGGCAGGGGAGCGGATACTCCTTTGCGGAGCCAACGGCTTGGGCAAGAGCACATTGCTCCGCACTCTCGCCCTTCTGCAGCCGCCCGTTTCAGGGAAATGTTCATTTTCCGCCGGCAGTGAAAAACGCCGCACAGTCCTCATACCTGCAAGAATACCTAAAGTGCAAGGCTTCAGCGTGGAGCAGTTCGTGGCAGCAAGCTGTTACCTCGAAACCGACTGGCTGGGTCGTATTCCCGCACGTCTGAAGAACCAGATAAAGACCGCGGTAGAGAACGTAGGAATCCCCGAACTCCTGCACCGGGACATCTCCACACTCAGCGACGGCGAATTCCAGAAAGCGGCCATTGCCACTGCATTGGTCCAGAAAGCCGATGTGGTCCTGCTCGATGAGCCGACAGCCTTCCTCGACGTGGACAGCCGCGCGGCAGTGCTTTCCACCATCGACTCCATGTCTCCGGAAATCTCGGTCATTTTCTCCTCACACGACATCTACGAGGCCTCACGGCATTGTAACCGCATCTTCGGAATCGTACGGGACGCCGGAACGCCCAAATTCATTGACTCGGGCGCGAATGCATCTGTGGCAGTGCGCAGAGCCGTCCTTTCGGAGTGCTTCAGGAGCGCTGCTCCCGTGCTGTAAAGAGCACCACGCTACTTCCGGGTTATGAAATAGAGAATCAGAGGAATGCCGATCAATGCGATAGTGCTTCCGGCCGGCACGGGAGTCGGAAATATCTGCGTAAGCAGGTCGCCGGCAAGACTGATGGCGGCACCGGTAAACAGCGAAAGCGGCAGAACAGTCCGCATGGACGACTGCCCGGAAATCTTCTTGGCGATATGCGGCGCGATAATGCCGACAAAGCCCACAGGCCCGCAGAACGCAGTTACCGCGCCGGTTGTGATACAGCATCCGAACATGGTCACGATACGGGTGAGGCGGACATTGGCCCCGGACGCGCAGGCGTACTCGTCCCCGAAAAGCAGCAGATTCAGACTCTTGCTCTGCCACAGCGCCACGACAAACCCTATCACCAGTGCCGTAGCCATAATCTCGACCGAGCTCCAAGTGCTGTTCCCGAAACTTCCGGCCGCCCAGCTCCAGTATGTCTTGAGCCTGCTGTCATCTGTCTGATAGGCGATTACGGAAGTCAATGCACTTGTGATGAAGCCTGCCAGAACGCCGATTATCAGCATTTCCGAGGACCTGCGGATTTTCATGGAAAGAAGCAGGACGATGAGCGAGACCGCCATCGCACCGACAGCCGCTGCAGAACTGATTGCCAGGCCCGAATCAAGCAGCGAGGAATGTGAAGCGGAAAGCATCACGGCCGTGGCCACACCTGCGCCCGCTCCTGCGCTGACTCCCAGAATGTGCGGGTCTGCCAACGGGTTCCTGAACACCGCCTGCATCTGCGCACCGGAAAGCGAAAGTGTCGCCCCCGCAAGAATCGCAGTAACGATACGCGGAAGTCGCAATTCTTTTATTATCAATGCATTGTCAGATTCGTTGCCGCAGAATAAAGTTCCGAAAATCTCGCCCACGCCGATGCTCGTGCGCCCGGACATCAGGTCAATGACGCAAAGCACAAGTACCAGGACCAATGTCGCGGCCCATACTGCTGTGAGCCTCTTATTCATCGGTAGAACTGTGCTTGTCAGATATTGATTTTACAGGAATGACCGCCATTATCAGCCCGATAAGGCAGACACAGACGGATGTGAGCAGAATGTCAGACCACTTCAGGATGACAGGGTAAGCAGGCGTGGCGAATCCCCCCGGCATCTTTATGAAGCCGAAATGCTGCTGCAGCAGGGCGAAACCGATGCCCACCACCAGTCCCACCACCAGTCCGGCCAACGATATGAACCATCCTTCCGTGATGAAAATCCTGTTTATCAGCCCGTCCTGAGCCCCGAGGCTGCGCAGCGTGGCGATATCGTTCTTCTTCTCGATAATCAGCATTGACAGGCATCCGAAGATGCTGAAAGCGATTATGACAATGATGAAGATCAATATGAGGAATATAGCGGCCTTCTCGTACTGCATCATTTTGTACAATGCCGGATTCTGCTGGAACCTGTCACGCACGAGGTAGCCGTCACCGAGCCTCTCTTTCAGTCCGTCAATGATTTTCCTCACGCCCTTCTCGCCATACTCCGGCGCTATCCTGATTTCGATGTCCGACACCTCGTCCTTGTAGTCCAGCAGTTCACGCATGGTCTCGATAGGGACGATCATCAGATTGGCGTCAACCTCTGCATTGACCGAAAACACTCCTGCAAGATAGATCTTCACCATCTCGATGGACGCGGCAGGGTTCGCAAGCGAGATCCTGCGGTCCCTTGCGGGGTAGTAGATCTCAATCGGGGCCACGAAACGCGGATTCATATCCATGCTGTAGGCCGTCTTGGCGCCGATTACCGCCATTTTCACATCTCCCCGGTGCAGCCTGAAAGTGCCGTCCTTTATCTTGTCCCTCAGCGGAGTCTCCTCTTCATAAACACTGTCCACGCCTCTGGCCTTCACGATGCCGCTGTGCCCGTCGTAATTCAGGAAAACGTTCTCCTCCAGGATACTGCACATGTTCAGCACCTCTTTCTGGTCGTAGGCCCAGTCGAAAGCGGGACTGTCAGGCACGAACACCTTGCCACGGGCAGGAGAAACGACAATGTCCGGTTCAATGTTCCCGAGCGAGTCCTTGACCAGACTGTCGAATCCATTGTAAACGGACATTATCATAATGAGTGCGGCCGTGCCGACAGCCATACCCGTCGCACTGATCGCGGAAATGATGTTTATCACATTATGTGATTTCTTCGCGAACAGGTAACGGACGGCAAATCGGGTAGCCAGTCTCATGATCAGTTATTTCTTGAGCAGTTCGTCGATGTGCTCGGCATAGTCGAGAGACGAATCCAGGTAGAACACCAGCTCCGGCACTATCCTGAACTGCTTGGCCACGATATGCCCGAGCTCTCCGCGGATGGCGCGTGAGTTCTCATTGATGGTCTGCATGGCCGCTTCCGCCTTGGCTGACGGGAAGATGCTCACGTAAACCTTGGCGACAGACAGGTCCGGACTTATCCTGACCTCGGTCACTGACACCATAGCGCCGCCGAACGCCGCCATGCCCTTGCTGCGGATTATCTCAGCCAGGTCCTTCTGCAGCTCTTTCGCCACCTTGAGCTGCCTTGTGCTGTTTTCCATAATCAGATAACTCTTAAAAGGTAATAGTTCTTCTTGCCTTTCTGCACGAGGATATATTTTCCGTCAATGATATCCTTCTCGCTGACCTCATAGTCGATGGAGGCAACCTTGTCCTTGTTGATGCTGACACCTCCGCCCTGAATCATCTTGCGGCACTCGCCCTTGGACGGGAATACCTGAGTCTTGACTGCAAGAAGGTCGATGACAGGGCAAGGCAGTTCCTCTTTCTTTATGTCGAATGTCGGCACGCCTGAGAACACTGCGAGGAAAGTCCTCTCGTCCAGTTTCCTCAGCTCCTCGGAAGTGGAATTGCCGAACAGCATCTTGGACGCGGAAACGGCATTCTCATACTCCTGCGCTCCGTGGACCATAGTGGTGACTTCCTTTGCAAGAAGCTTCTGGAGCTTTCTCTGTCCAGGATCCAGCTGATGTTCTGCTACGGCAGCCTCGACTTCATCCTTGCTGAGCATGGTGAAGATCTTGATGTATCTCACGGCGTCTTCGTCAGAAACATTGAGCCAGAACTGGTAGAACTCGTAAGGAGACGTCCTTTCAGGGTCGAGCCAGATGTTGCCGTTCTCGGTCTTGCCGAACTTCTTGCCGTCAGCCTTTCTGATAAGAGGACAGGTCAATGCATAGGCGTCAGTCTTGCCCAATGTCCTGCGGATAAGCTCCGTGCCTGTGGTGATGTTGCCCCACTGGTCGCTTCCTCCCATCTCCAGATGGCAGTTCTTGTTCTGGTAGAGCCAGAGGAAATCATAGCCCTGGAGAAGCTGGTAGCTGAATTCTGTGAATGAAAGACCGTCGCGGGATTCATTGGACAATCTTATCTTCACGGAATCCTTGGCCATCATATAGTTTACGGTGATGTGCTTGCCGATGTCGCGGATGAAGTTCAGGAAACTGTAACCCTTCATCCAGTCGTAGTTGTTCACAAGCTCAGCCTTGTTAGGCGCGTCAGAATCGAAATCCAGGAACTTGGAAAGCTGTTTGCGGATGCCCGCGATGTTGTGGTTCAATGTCTCCTCATCCAGCAGGTTCCTTTCCTGTGACTTTCCTGACGGGTCGCCGATCATTCCGGTAGCGCCTCCGATCAATGCTATCGGCTTGTGGCCGCAAGCCTGGAAGTGCTTGAGAATCATTATGCTGACCATGTGGCCGATATGAAGCGAATCCGCCGTAGGGTCGATTCCCACATAGGCTGCCGTAGGGCCTTCCATCAGTTTTTCTTCAGTCCCGGGCATAATGTCCTGGATCATTCCCCTCCATTTGAGTTCTTCTACGAAGTTTTTCATATTTTGTTCTTTTTTGTTTTTCTGTTTTTCGGGCAATCCGCGAATCTTTCGCGTAGTTTGCAAAATTACTAAATATTATCAATTTTCTATTGGATTTTAAAATCAGAAACTGTAAATTGCACACTGCGAATTAAACGAACAAGCAGATAAGTGTTCTTATTAACCTTTATTAACGTTGTACAGCTTATGCGATTGAAAAGTCTCCTGTGGGGATTGTTCTCCATATTGGTCATAACTTCTTGTTCTGAGAAGAAAGAAAGCCCGGCAGAAGAGATAAAGACTTCTGTCGAGTTCCTTGAAGAGAAATACACTATAGTGGCAGGTGCGGAAGCGACAGTGTCTCTGAAGATAGCGCCTCTCGTGAAAGCGATGAGTGCAGAGTTCTCTGTTGCTGACGAGTCCATCGTAACCATAACGGATAAGGAACTGGAGGACGATGGCTTGTCCATCAGGCTGAAATCTGAGGCCCTCGGTACTACCACTATTGTGGCAGTGGTCGATGGTGAGTCTGCGGCGTGCAGCGTGGAAGTGCTTCCTGTCGAGGCTGTCAGCCTGACATTGGGTGATTCGTCACTGGAGATGTTCGTAGGTGAGACTTACAGTCTGAAGGCCGTGGTAAAGCCTGATGATACCACCAATCCTCTCGTGGAATGGTCCTCATCCGATGAAAAGGTCCTGAGCGCATATAACGCTACCTCATGGCGCTTGCTCCGGGTACGGCACGTGTAACCGCCAAACTCGGAACATTGGAGGCCTTCTGTGACGTGACAGTGAAGATCGTGGAAGTTTCATCCATCGAACTCGATATAGTATCCAAAGAGATTTCGGAAGAAGAGACGTTTATGGTTACAGCCACCGTCCTTCCTGAAAACGCGACGATGAAGACCGTGAAATGGGAAGTGTCTCCGGCGGAAATCATTGGCTATGAAATCATTGACGCTGTAATAGATGACAATATCGTGGCAGCGAAGGTTACCGGTCTCAAGGCTGGCAAGGCCGTGCTAAAGGCTACTTCCGGCAGTCAGTCGGCCGAGTGCGAAGTGACCGTGAAAGAGAAGGAAATCCCTGTGGTCCCTCCTAAGATCGGAGACTATTACTATTCTGACGGAACCTGGAGCGATGGAGGTCTTGTCTCCATCAATGCGGACGGAACATCTCCTGTATGGAAAGAGGATAAACCTGCTCCTGTAGAAGGCAAGACAGTGATAGGTATCGTCTTCCAGACAGATCCGGAAAGATTTTCAGACATTGACAAGGCTGCAGGACATAATCATGGTCTAGTTCTGTGCACAAAAGCTGCACACGCTCCTGGCGCGACGACTACGATGTGGGCAGTCCAGTTTGATTCCGAGACAAATAAGATTCCTGTAAAGAAAGTCGGAACTTCCTGGTATGCAGATGTGAATGGAAGAGGCTGGACTGATGCGATACTGCAGACATATCCTGGCGAGAAGCTTCAGAAATATCCGGCATTCGACTGGACTACGACTGATTTCTCTCCTGCCGCTCCGGCGACTTCTTCCGGCTGGTACGTGCCTTCTATCGGACAGATCTGGGATATGCTTGCAAATCTCGGTGGAGGTGAGATGGCTGCCCATCTGTTGAAACTCAGGACGTATTCTTACGATATCACATACTTCTATAGAGAGGATCCGATGAATCTGACATATAACCCTATAGAGAAGATAAATTCGGTAATGAGACTGGTCCCTGAAGGACAGAAAGAGAATCTGGTCAGCTGTCGGTCGAGGGGGAAAAGCAATATCTGCGAACTGATGTCCTCTACCCTCTATGACAACAATGAGGACCCTTCATGTTGCATATTCTGGCTGTATGACACCGGTCTTTTAGAGCCTACGGCAGCATATACAGACGATAAGATCATCTGCCGACCGGTTCTGGCTTTTTAGAAACTATTAAATTCATAACATTTATAAGTATGAGAAAATTATTTTTGTCAATGCTGGCTGTGGCATCAGTATGCTGCGCCTGCGGTGACCTGAAGGACAGAGTGGAGACTCTCGAGCAGAAAGTGTCCGTTCTCGAATCCAAGGTCAATGAAAATGCTTCTTCGATCAGTGCTCTTGTGGAGGCTGCAAAGAAAGCTGTGACCATTTCCAAAGTCGAGACGTTGGCTGACGGCTACAAGATTTACTTCAGCGACGGTACTGTTTCTTCTATCTCAAACGGATTGAATGGAAAAGACGGCGTGGACGGTAAGGACGCAGTCGCTCCGGTAGTTGGAGTCAAGGAAGATGGCGGAGTGCTTTATTGGACCATTGACGGAGAGTTCCTTCTCAATGCCGGCAACAAGGTTCCTGTGACAGGAAAAGACGGCGTGGACGGAAAAACCCCTAAATTCAAGATTCAGGACGGCAAATGGTATGTTTCCTTCGACGGAAACGCTTGGGAAGAAGTGCCTGTAACCGGTACAGTAAAACCTGAGCTCGTGATGTCAGAGACCGATGACGAATTCGTCTTCACACTCGGAGAGACCGTCATCAGCATCCCTAAGGAGCATGCGTTTATGATAAAAGTTGCCAAGGATGTGAAGAATGTGTTCCCTGGCGATATAGTCAAATTTACATACAAACTTTACGGCGCAGACGAAACAACTCATGTCCTGATGGAATGCAAGGGTGTGGAAGCTGTTCTGGATGAAGCCAGCTGCACAGTCACCGTAACAGTCCCTGATGCTTTGGAGAATGCTTACATCATGCTGAAAGCTGTCCGCAACAGTGACGGCAAATATTCAGCTCAGTATATAAATGTCAAATTGGGTGACATTTATGGTACTTTCGGTGGCATTATCATCAGTGATGAAAACGAATATCTTAACTGGTAATTGACGTTTGATTATGAAGAAATTATTATATATGACAGCATTGCTCGCAGTTGCGGCAGGCTGTGCAAAGACAGAAAGTGCACCGGAAATGTCCGATGTCGTAAATCTTTCAGTGAGAGTAAACGTGTCGAATGGCGCTGATACCAAAGCTAAGTTTGACGGCGATTCACATATCAAATTTGAGAAAGGCGATGCCTTTTACGCAGCGATTGCTAATGAAAGTACGCCGACTACCGGAGTGAAGGTCGGAACTAAATCTACTGACTATGCTCGTCAATATTACTCTATTTTTAAGACAATAAAAGATTTTCAGCCAGATTCTCCCGTTTTCGAAGGAAGCTTTTTTAGCATCAGTAAAGCAGCTATAGCTGATGCATATAAGTTCTATGGCGTATTTCCAAAAGACGCAGTTGCTTCTACCGGTGAGGACTTGACCAGGTGGCGCGTGAATCTGTCAGGAACCCAATCTGCCACTCAGTCCGAATGGGATTCCAAGTCAGACGTGATGGTTGTCAAGCCTACGGTAATCAGTACAGACTCAAAAACCGAAACTACTTATCACGAATATGACTTTTCAAGTAGTAACGGTGTTGAGTTTGCCCATATATTTGGTTTTGGTAAACTCTCCTTCTCTGATGTGCCTGAAAAGTATGCGTCCTTGAAAGTCAAAAGTGTGACTATCGAGGCGGTAGGTGAAAAGAAGGACATTTGCGGTCAGTTCGTCCTTGATATTACTGGTGATGCCTCCAAGATGGAGCTTAATGCTTTGAATTCGGGATCGTCTATCGTTGTTACATCTACGGATGAGGTTACAGTTAAAGACAACGTGGTGTGGTTCGTTGCGAACCCTGGTACTTATGATGTGAAAATCACAGTTGCTACTCCTAAATATGACCTTGTTTTCGAGCGTCAGGGACTGGTGGTTTCACGTAGTAAGATTACCTCGCCGACAGTGCATTTCAAAGAAGCGGATACTGCTGTTTCTCATGATGTGATTCTTGCAGAAGGAGAAAGCTGGGTAAATACGCTGTCATATAGCAACTGCTTAAGTTCTAATAAGAGATCTCAGAAATGGGGTAATGACCCAAGCAAACAGATGGCATTCTCTCTTGCATATCCTGGCTCAGGTAATGACAACTACGGCTCTTCAGCATATGCTGATGCGGGATATGCTCAATTGCTTGCATATCAGGCAATTCAGGGGAAAAAGGTTATCCTGTCTTCTGAAGCTGCTTTCGGCGGAATCAAGCTTGTTAAAGCGAACTTGGGTATATATACGAACGATGCTACCGGAACATTCACAGTGAGTCTTGAAGACGGAGACAAGTCATATAAACTCGGATCTGTTAAAATCACCGGAAACAACGATAACTGTAATGGTGTAAACTATTACTTTGCCAATACTACCGGTGTGGAGTATGGCCGCTTTGTCCTGACGGTTGACAGCCTTTCTACTGAGAATTGCCGTCCATACATTGGTGAACTTTCATTCAACTCAGCTCCTGAAGTAGTTTTTGCTGAGAGCGTCGTGAAGGTGGATAAGATTGCAGGCTCTTTCGAGGTTGCATGCGATGTGAAGGGTGCGAATGCTGATCCAGAAGTGACTGTTTCAGAAGATGCGAAAGAATGGCTGACAGCAAGTTATGCTGACGGCAAACTTACATACACTGTAAAAGCAAATGAGGGCGCCAAGAGGGCCGGAACAGTTACTGTCAAGGCCAAAGGTATCGGTGGCGAAGCTTCAGCTGAATTGAAAGTCGTTCAGGCTAGTGTGAATTCCGCTGAATATAAGCTCTCTGTCAGCGCATCAGAGGTATATACTTACATTCAGGCGAAGATTAAGGACCTCGAAGATGGTGGTCAAACAGTTGGAACTAATGTTTCTGCTGAACTGACAATTCCATTTACGGCTAAAGGTACAACAGACCCTTCAAAGACAACGACGGTAAATCTCAAGTTCGCTAAAGTCTTGCTTAAGGAGTCAACTGCGGAATTTGTACGCATTACATCGACAATAGCTCCGACCGAGTCTGTAGGAGTCGTATCTGAAGTTACAGTCGTTTCAAGTTTTGCAGTTGAAAGTGGTAATTGGGGCCGAATGGCAGTGAAGTTCTCTGACAACGGACTGAACTGGACCAGTGCGCCTAAATCTGCTATTACTTCTAGTGAAGGTGCTGACGGGTATCAAAAGAGCGTTGTTGTGAATGATAATTCAGACTATCTGTGGTTCAGCATAGCTCCTGATGGATATTCTGTCAATAAAGTCAAGAGTTTTGATGTGATTTTCGTCGAAGAATAATAGTTTATGAACAAGACTTCATTTTTCAGAATCATTTTCGCGGTCGTCTTTTCTGCTCTTGCCGTTTCGTGCGGCGGGAGCGGGGATGACCCCGTTATCCCTTCGGTGGTGAAGGTGGATAGCCATCTGTTCAAGGCTGACGTAGCCGGAGGTACGGTTTCGGTTCCTTACAGCATTGAAGGATATGCTGCGGCCAGCCTGGTGGAAGTATCCAGCGAGGCGGCCTGGATCAGCGTGTCTGAAGTCACTTTGGACAAGGTGACTCTGAAAGTGGAGCCTAATTCAGACAAATCTGACAGAACCGGCCGTGTCCTGCTGTCGGCGGAAAATGCGTCACCTGTGGTCCTGCACATCCTGCAGAGCAAGGAATCTGACGCCAAGCCGATTTTCAACAGGTTCAAGATTCAGGTAAGTGACATAAAGACTTCTTCCGTGAAGGTGGAAGTTACACCGGTGGACCCTTCGGAACTGTATTATTGTACCATAGTCAACCAGAGTGATTTGAAACAGTATGGGAGCTACGAAAAAATTGCGGCCCTGCTGCTGGATAATCTTTCTTATATGGCATCCATGATACCTGACGGTGCTGACCCTAACACGCTGTTGTACTTGGGCTATTTCAATTCCGCTGAGGATGCGAATACGTCGATGGACCTGAACGACAACTCCGAATATGCTGTTATCGCATTCAATGTGCATTTCGATGAAACCGGAACTGTGGTATACGACGGTGGTTTGGAGTACTGCAAGTTCAGGACCCGCCAGGCTACCCAGGTGGACATGACTTTCTCATTGTCCATGTCAGGCACGACATTGACGGTGACACCGTCGGCAGATTACACCTATATCTGCGGTGTGACATCGAAGGCTGCCTGGGATGAGTGTGAGGATCACGCGGACATTGCCCGTCAGTATGTGTCTATTGCCAAGAAATACAGTATGCTGGACAAATTGGTGCTTACAGGCAGGCAGACATCTGATTTTTCGGACATTATCGATAACTCGGGAACATATGTCGCCTACGCTTTCGGCTACAGGAAATCGTCGTCTGATTCTGGTGTCACTACGGAAGTGGCCCATATCGAATTCAACTACACGAAGTAGTCGGAACGTCAACAGCCTGAGTGACAAACTCCGGTTTGATATTTGACATAAAACTATTAAATTTGCAGACTGTTCGGGGATAGTGTTCTCCGGACAGTTTTTTGCATTATTTTTAAAGTAAGATATTATTATGAGAAAAAACATTGTAGCCGGTAACTGGAAAATGAACACTACAGTTCCGGAGGGCGTAGAGCTCGCAAAAGCTGTAGTTGAAAAATCTGCTCAGGTTCCTGAGTCTGTAGGTCTCATCATTGCTACTCCTTTCACACATCTCGTTCCTGTAGCAGATGTAGTAAAGGGCTCTAAGGTAGAACTTTCTGCAGAAAACTGCGCTGACAAGGAGAAAGGCGCCTACACAGGTGAAGTTTCAGCTGCAATGCTCGCTTCAGCTGGTTGCAAATATACTATCCTCGGCCACTCTGAGAGAAGACAGTACTACGGTGAGACAGACGCTACTCTCGTAGAGAAGGTCAAACTCGCTCTTGCAAACGGTCTCGGCGTTATCTTCTGCGTAGGTGAGAACCTCGAGCAGAGAGAGGCTGGAAAGCATTTCGAGGTTGTTACATCTCAGATCGAGAATGTGCTCTTCGGACTTTCTGCAGAGGAAATGGCTAAGATCATTGTCGCTTACGAGCCGGTTTGGGCTATCGGAACAGGCAAGACTGCAACAGCAGAGCAGGCTCAGGAAATCCACGCTTGCATCCGTAAGGTGCTTGCTGACAAGTTCGGCGCTCAGGTAGCAGAGGACACAACCATCCTTTATGGCGGAAGTTGCAAGCCTTCAAATGCGAAGGAGCTTTTCGCTTGTCCTGATATTGATGGCGGTCTTATCGGTGGCGCGGCCCTCAAGGCTGATGACTTCATCCAGATCGCATTGTCATTCTAATTTTGATGAAAAAGACAATCATTACTGCTTTGTGCCTGACAGCCTTGGTTTCTTGCGGAAACAAAGGGCCGAAGTCCGACATTCAGAAGAAGATAGATTCATATGCGGTGTTCCAGATAGGTTCACCGTATATGGATGGTATCTCTGACAACGGAAAGGAGGTTCTGAATCTGTTCCGCCAGGCGGCTGATGAGGTCGATGGCATATTCTGGCAGCAGACATTCGGCGACAAGAACCAGATCCTTTCGATGAAGGATTGCCCTGAGAAGGATTTCGCTCTTATCAACTATGGCCCGTGGGACCGTCTTGACAACAATGCTCCGTTCATTGAGGGTTATGGACAGAAGCCTGCAGGCGCTTGTTTCTATCCTGCTGATATGACTCAGGAGGAGTTCGATGCTCTTGAAGATCCTGCCAAGCTCAGTCCTTATACATTGATCAGACGCGGTGAGGACGGAAAGCTGAAAGTGGTATGGTATCACGATGCCTACAAGGATAAGGTGGAGAAAATCTGCGGTTATCTGGAGAGCGCGGCTACCATGACCATCAAGGAGAGCGTGAGGAATTATCTTCTGAAAAGGGCAGAGGCGCTCCGTACTGATTCGTATCTTGAGTCTGACTATGCCTGGATGGATATGAAGGACAGCAAGATGGACCTCGTGATCGGCCCTATCGAGAACTATGAGGACGGTGTCTATGGCATCAAGACGTCTTATGAGTGCTTCATTCTGCTCAAGGACCTCAAGAAGACCGAGGAGCTGACCAAGTATATCGCGATGCTTCCTGACCTGCAGAAGTCGCTTCCGTGTCCGGATGCCTACAAGACTTTTGTTCCGGGAACTCAGTCGGATATGTTCGTGTATGATGCCATCTACTATGCCGGAGATGCCAATGCGGGCGGAAAGACCATTGCCATAAACCTGCCTAACGACCACCAGGTCCAGGCGGAAAAGGGTACACGTCGTCTTCAGCTGCGCAATGTCATCAAGGCCAAGTTCGACAAGATGGTCTATCCTATCGGCAAGATTCTGTTCGAGGAGCCTCAGCAGAGATATCTCAGTGCTGACGCTTTCTTCTGGAATGTGACTTTCCATGAAGTCGCACACGGTCTTGGCGTAAAGGAGACGGTGAACGGTCTCGGTTCAGTAAAGGATGCTCTCGGCAATCAGGCTTCCACATGGGAGGAGGCGAAGGCTGACATCCTGGGACTTTATATGGTATGCAACCTCATTGACAAGGGTGAGATTCCTCTCATCTCCAAGGAGGCGGCCATCACTACATATATCGCGAGCCTGATCCGTTCAGTGCGTTTCGGCGCTGCTGACGCGCATGGCCGTGCGAATATGATGTGCTACAACTTCCTGAAAGATCATGGCGCATTCGAGCGCAACAAGGACGGTCTCTATCATGTGAATTTCGAGAAGGTTCCTGAGGTGGTGGCTGAATGGTCAAATCTGATTCTTGAAACTCAGGCTACCGGCAACTATATGTTCGCCAGGGAGTATGAGTCCAATCATGCAGTCATTCCTGAGGCATTGTCCGCAGATATCGCCAATGTGAACAGAGGCGGTGTTCCGGTGGATATCCGTTTTGAATTCGTGTGGTAGTCTGAAGACTTCCGATATAATGCTAACGCAGTATCTTGGCAGTGATGCCGGTACTGCGTTTTTTGCACCATAGCCACACCCTGCCTTCATCGTCGATTTTCTGTACTTCGAACTGCATTCCTGTCTTATATACCGCGATTCCTCCGTCGGTGTATTTCAATGAGCACTTGATGTTCTGGCCCGGCCTGACCGGGATGTCCGAGCAGGTCAGGATGAAGAATTCCGACATGGAGTCGTTGTTGGCGCGGAACTGCTTGTTGTCCTCGTTGTAGCTCATCTGCCAGGTGTCCGGGCAGAACCTGATTTTCTCGCGGCCTCCTACGATCAGCGTAATGTTTTCATTCTCAAGGAACTGCTTGTCCGGTCCGTGCCCGCGATTACAGGAAGTCATTGACAATACTGTCAGCAGGATTATTATGATATGCGGTTTTCTCATTTTACTCTCATGCTTTTTTCGATTATCTCCTTGGAGCCGTCGATGTACAGTATCACAGCCTTGATCTTGCAGGAACGTGTCAGCTTGAAGTAGCCGTTTTTGTCGGCGATTATGCTGCGGTCGTCCATATACCATTCCACGGCTTTGAACTTGTTGGCATTGAGCAGGACAAGCGGCAGCATCGAGCCGGCCGGGAAACTCCCGTCCTCGTTTCGCTTCACGGTGTTCAGGAATATGAACGGATAACCCTCCCGGTAGATTTTCTTGGTCGAGAACTGCACGTTGACGACTTCGCCTTTCACTCCGCTTGCTTCATAATGAATCTTCATCGTGTAGGTCGTCGCCGGTTTCAGCCCCTCCAGGCGGATGGCGTACTTTCCGGGTTCGAAAGCATTGACAGTCATTTCACCCGTTTCGCTCTTTCCTTTCTCGCCAATGAGTATGAAGGCTGGCGATGTGCTGCCGGGAACGTCTGTCTTCCACTGGATTATGGCGGTGTCCTGGTAGATGTCCCTGCGGATGTCAACGGCTTTTTCCGGGTTGGCGGATTCGCTTTTCACGACATTGAAGGAAACATTGTCGCCTATCTGGAGGATGTCTGTTATCGACAACGGGGAACTGCTGCCGTCCCAGAGCGTGAATGACGGGGATGACTGTGGCGTGAACGAGTTGTTCTTGCCGTAAGGCCACATGATCTGGCTTATGTCATTGGCCTTGTCCAGGGACTCTATCATGTCGGCGCACTGGTGCTGCGGCCGGCAGTTGACCTCGTTGCTCGTCCATCTCTCCGCTGCGCTCGCATCTCTCTCATACACAGGAGAATAGCCTGTGAGGTTCGCGGACTTGTCAATGTGGTATATCGCCAGGCCCTTGCATCTTGTGTAGATGTCCCACCCGGTGTTTGTCCGGCACTCTATCAGATAGTATTCCCCTTCATTGGCAGTGTCCATCCTGAGGAAACGGCCGTTGAGGTTTATCGGTTCCAGCACGTAATGCCCTTCTTTCAGTTCCTCGCACTGGCCGATGCCGAGCATGTCCCTGTCGATGGCGTTGTAGTATGGCGGTGTTCTTCCGTCGTTGTTGAAGTTGCCCTTGTCCATCAATGCGGTGCTTTTCCACAGCCCGTCTGCTTCTCCGCCGCTTCCTCCATAGTCGGTATCGTACATGTCCGCGAGGCCGAGCGAGTGGCTGTATTCGTGGCAGATGGTGCCGATGGTCTTGAACTGATATTTTCCGCTGCTTCTCAATGACAGTTCGGAAGTGGCTGCGTATGAATCGATTACCTTTCCGTTAAGGGTCAGCTTGATGTTTGCTGCACTCAGTTTCCTGGCGTGTGACCAAATGCAGTCGTCTCCGCCGCCCTCAGACTCGTCTTTTCCGGCGTAGAAAAGGAGGATGTCATCCACTTTGCCGTCATTGTCCGTGTCATAAATGGAGAAGTCGGTCCCGTTTGCGGCTGCCAGCCGGCATGCTTCAGCTACTGCCTCGGCTGCACGTGAGTCCTTTCCGTTTGAATTCTTGCCGTAGTACTGGTGCGTCTGGCTGAGTGTCACGATCGGCGCCACGTCGAAAACGAAGTCGTAACGTCCCAGGAACTGGTCGTCGAAGTATTTCCTGACGCTTGCTTCGCCGGTGTTCATCAGGTTCTCGAACCGCTCCTGGGTAAATGACATCTTCACGTCCTTGAACTCCGCAAGCAGCACCAGGCACCGTTTCCGGATAACCTCAGGGGTGTCGCTTCCGGTCCCGCCGGAGCCTGCCTCGGTATCGCTCTTGGCTTCCGCTTCCGAACCGCTTGCAGCCCCTTCTCCAGCGCAGTTCCGAGTCCAGCCGGCGCTTGTGCCCGAACTGCTTCCAGCCTTCTTCCATGTTCCCGCGACTTGGCCGCCCTTCGTCGCGACCAGGGGATTCCGGACCAATGCCCTCTTGTTCTGTGCGCTCCATTTTCTCAGCACTTCGCCGATGTCGCCGCCGGTTGCAGATGCCGGACGAAGCTTGTCCCCCGCGACCGTTCCTGTGCTGTGCATCGAGCCGTCGCCGCTGAATGCCGCGTAGCACCACCAGCCTTCGCTGTTCTGAATCAATGCATTGCCCTGCAGATCCACCATCAGGTGCGCGAACTCGTCGCCGACCACTCTCGCCTGCAGCACGCTGCCGTCAGGCTGTGTAAGGGTCAATGTCCCACGCCACGCCGGTCCCGCATAAGCCCGCAGGCCCAGCACCAGGATAGCCAGGGTCAATGCCGATATATGTTTCAGTAATTTTCCCAAAATCAAGTTTTCTATATAGTTGCCCAGTGTTCGGGTCAATGTCGGTGTTTTTTTCCGCAAAGCGTCTCTTTCCTGCGTCTCTTACGCATGGGAATTCATAAATATACTTGTTTTTGGGAAAATAATGTGGAAATTGCAGAAAAAAGTAAAGGAGCGGGAAGCATCGCTGCTTTCCAACCCCTTTTAACGTGTACTAAAACCTAAACCTACAGCATAGATGCAAGTTGTTTTCAAAATGTTGCATCCGAAATGAAAATTTTTGGAGACATCTGCATTTTATTCGTAACTTCGCCCGTCGATTACCGAAATTTACAAATACATATACTGAATTTTTATGGCAGACGAGAAGATTATCTTTTCTATGAACAGGGTAGGAAAGATCCTCCCATCAAGCAATCGTGTTATATTGAAGGACATTTGTCTTTCTTTCTTCTATGGAGCGAAAATAGGCATCATCGGTCTGAACGGCTCGGGTAAGTCCACATTGATGAAAATCATTGCCGGCATTGAACAGAGCTATCAGGGAGAGGTGGTATGGGCTCCGGGGTACAGTGTGGGCTATCTGGAACAGGAACCACAGATGGATCCTGAGAAAACGGTCCTGGAAGTGGTTCAGGAGGGTGTTCAGGAGATTATGGACGTGCTCAAGGAGTATGAGGCCGTGAACCTGAAGTTCTGCGAGCCGATGAGCGATGACGAGATGAACAAGCTCATCGAAAGGCAGGGTGAATTGACCGAAAAAATCGAACATTGCGGAGGCTGGGAAATCGACTCGAAGCTGGAAAGGGCTATGGATGCGCTCCAGTGCCCGCCGTCGGATGCGAAAATCGCTACATTGAGCGGTGGCGAAAGGCGTCGCGTGGCATTGTGCCGTCTTCTTCTCCAGCAGCCTGATGTGCTTCTGCTCGACGAGCCGACCAACCACCTCGACACCGAGAGTATCCAGTGGCTTGAAGCCCATCTGCAGCAGTATAAGGGTACGGTGATTGCTGTGACCCACGACCGTTACTTCCTCGATGACGTGGCCGGTTGGATTCTGGAACTCGACAGGGGAGAGGGTATTCCTTGGAAAGGCAACTATTCTTCATGGCTGGAGCAGAAGACCAAGCGCCTGGAGATGGAGGAGAAGCAGGAGAGCAAACGTAAAAAGACATTAGAACGGGAGCTGGAATGGGTCAGAATGGCTCCGAAGGCGCGTCATGCGAAGTCCAAGGCGAGACTCGGCGCGTATGAGAAGCTCGCCAGCCAGGACGGCAGGGAGAAGGAGGCCAATCTCGAAATCTATATCCCGGACGGACCGAAGCTCGGCAACAAGGTCATCCAGTTCAATGATGTTTCCAAGGCTTATGGCGACAAACTGCTGTTCGAGCATCTTTCGTTCGTGCTTCCGCCGGCCGGTATTGTCGGCGTGATCGGTCCTAACGGCGCCGGCAAGACGACATTGTTCCGGCTCATTATGGGTCTGGAGCAGCCTGACAGCGGTGACGTCACTATCGGCGAGACCGTGAAACTGGCATACGTGGACCAGCAGCACAAGAGCATTGATCCGGAAAAGACTGTGTTCCAGACGATTGCGGACGGTTCTGACTGGATCAGGCTGGGCAAGAAGGATGTCAATGCGCGTGCCTACGTGTCGCGTTTCAATTTCACGGGTTCCGACCAGGAGAAGCGTTGCGGCATACTTTCCGGTGGTGAAAGGAACAGGCTCCATCTCGCGCTCACGCTGAAGGATGAGGGTAACGTGCTCCTCCTCGACGAGCCGACCAATGATGTGGATGTCAATACTATACGTGCGCTGGAGGAGGGCCTTGAGAATTTTGCCGGCTGTGCAGTGGTAATCTCCCACGACCGCTGGTTCCTCGACCGTATCGCCACCCACATCCTTGCATTTGAGGGTGATTCCCAGGTCTATTTCTTCGAGGGAACCTACTCGGAATACGAGGAAAACAAGAAACGCCGTCTGGGCGACGAGGAACCGAAGCGCTTCAAGTACAAGAAGCTGATGGAGTAACGGAGTTTGAGCGGCTTTGCTGATTGCGGAGCCGGTCGGCAGCCCTGCGAGTCCCGGTCATAGGCAATATAAAACACATTCGTCCGTAAAATGGTATGGTTTTACGGACGAATTTTCATTTCGGCCAACTTGTATTATACTGAAAAAGGTGGTTCTTCCGCAATTTAGTTGAAAGACGGAGTTTGTACTGTTAGCAAAGGAACCT
>OHER01000010.1_pt1 | contig 122682 bp, 89 predicted proteins | sample 1567381 | NCBI WGS metagenome assembly OHER01 (sample SAMEA3879600, study PRJEB24766) | human gut metagenome | biome: human-associated habitat; feature: feces | place: USA | collected 1985/1987 | reverse complement strand
GGTCTTCAGCGACCTGTGCTTCAACTAAATTGCGGAAGAACCACCTTTTTCAGTAATAATTTCTATAATCGAGTCAACCAAAATCAGGAAAATACATTCCCGTATATCTGAATGAGGATGCGGACATCGAAGAGAGGGTTGAGGACGCCCTGTCAAGGATGACGGTCGAAGAGAAACTCGGCATCATTCACGCCCAGTCCAAATTTTCGGCAAGAGGTGTACCCCGTCTGGGCATTCCGGATATATGGATGGACGACGGACCTTCAGGAGTGCGTGAGGAAAGTTTCTGGGACGACTGGGGCGGAGCCGGATGGACCAACGACTCCTGCACCGCTCACCCTGCCCTGACCTGCCTTGCAGCCACCTGGAATGAGGAAATGGCTGCCCTTTTCGGCAAGAGCATAGGAGAGGAGGCACGCTACCGCAACAAAACCACCCTGCTTGCTCCGGGAGTGAACATAATGAGAACTCCTCTTTGCGGACGCAATTTCGAGTATATGGGCGAAGACCCTGTGCTGGCTGGTAAGATGTGCGTACCTTATATCCGGAATCTGCAGAAGAGCGGTGTGGCCGCCTGTGTGAAGCATTTTGCCCTGAACAATCAGGAGGCTTACCGTCACAGCGTGAATGTGGTTGTGGATGACCGTGCACTTTACGAAATCTATCTTCCGGCATTTAAGGCGGCAGTTCAGGAAGGCAATTCCTGGACCATAATGGGTGCCTACAACAAGTATAAGGGCCAGTATTGCTGTCATAATCAATACCTTCTGAATGATATTCTGAAAGGGGAATGGGCTTATGACGGAGTTGTGGTTTCTGACTGGGGCGGAGTCGAGGATACCTGGGAGGGCATACACAACGGTCTCGATATGGAGTTCGGAACAGGTTCCGACGGTCTCTCCAACCGGGGAGTGGATACTTACGACAGTTTCTGTCTTGCCAACCCTTACCGCTGCCTCATCCGTGAAGGCAAGGTGGGAACCGATGAACTTGACGAAAAGGCGCGCAGGGTGCTCAGGCTTATTTTCAGGACCACTATGTCCAAGGACAGGCCTTGGGGCTCGTTTGCTACTCAGGAGCATTATGACATAGCCCGCAAGGTGGCGGAGGAAGGTATAGTTCTTCTTCAAAATGAGAATGAGGTGCTGCCGCTCCGCCTTGACAAGAAGCCTGTCATTTTCGTGACTGGAGCAAATGCCTTCTGGCAGCACGCAAGCGGAGGCGGTTCATCCTATCTTAAGACCACCCACGAAATCTGTCCTCTTGACGGACTGAAGGAGATTGTCGGAAACAGGGCTGAAATCCGTTTTGTCGAGGGGTATCGTCCTTTTACCGGAGAATATCCTGACTATGTCGCTCCATTGAGGGAAGAGGCTGTGAAGGCCGCTGCCGAGGCTGATTACGTCATTGTCTTCGGTGGCCTTAACAAATGGGGCCATCAGGATTGCGAAGGCGTGGACAGGGATGAATACGGGCTGCCTTTTGCCCAGAACGAACTCATTGAGGCTCTCTCTCAGGTCAATGACAATGTGATAGTATCCCTGACTACGGGTACCGCCGTGGCAATGCCTTGGAAGGATAAGGTACAGGCCATACTTTACAACTGGTACATAGGTTCTGAGGGTGGTCGTGCACTTGCGAATATCCTGACAGGCGCAGTGTCTCCTTCGGGAAAGCTTCCGTTTACCATCGCAGAGAGACTGGAGGACTATGCTCCACACGCCCTGGATGCGTATGATAGCAAGAACAGTGGCGACGTTGAATACAAAGAGGGTATTTTTGTCGGTTACCGCTGGTTCGACAAGGAAGGTGTCAAACCTCTTTTCCCTTTCGGTTATGGACTTGGTTACAGTTCATTCTCTTTCGGCAAGGTTGAGGCTTCTTCTGCAACTGTCCGAATGACCAGCAGGGAGGTGGCTCCTGATTTTGCCTCGGAAAAGAAGGCAGGGAATGGCAATTCCATCAAGTTCAGGGTTGATGTAACCAACACCGGCAATTGCCGTGCTGCTGAAACGGTTCAGCTCTATGTACGGGATATGGAATCCTCACTGCCTCGTCCTCTGAAGGAACTCAAGGCTTTCAGGAAAGTTTGGCTTGATGCAGGTCAGACTGAAACGGTTGAACTGACCTTGAGTGAAAAGGACCTCAGATTCTTCGATGACTCCAAACATAAGTGGGTGGAGGAACCAGGTGATTTCCAGGCTCTTATCGGAACATCTTCAGAAGATATTTTCAGCATTGTCGATTTTAGACTCAAATAAATGAATCACAAACCATTATTGATTATTGCAGCCATCCTGACCGTTTCGTGTCAGGATGCTGTCCCTTTATACAAGCAGGCAGACGCTCCGATAGAAAAGAGGGTTGAAGACCTGTTGTCAAGGATGACTCTGGAGGAAAAAATACTTCAGATGAATCAGGTTACTTTAGGTACCAATCTGAATCAGAACAATATAGGAGGGGAGCCGGTCGAACCTGTTCTCGGAAGTTACATTACCTACACTGCAACTGATCCGACTGAAATCAACCAAATGCAGAAAAGGGCTATGGAAGAGACCAGACTCGGTATTCCAGTCCTTTTCGGATTTGATGCCATACACGGTTTCAGAACTGTCTATCCTATACCTTTGGCACAGTCCTGTTCGTGGAACCCCGAACTCGTCGAGAGCGCCTGCGCCATTTCCGCCCGCGAGACACGTCTGACCGGCATCCACTGGACATTCTCGCCGATGGTTGACATTGCCCGTGACGGAAGATGGGGACGCTGCGCGGAAGGCTACGGTGAAGACCCTTATGCCGCTTCCGTGTTCTGCGCCGCCTCCGTGCGTGGCTATCAGGGCGACGACATCTCCGACACCACGAAAGTCGCCGCCTGCGTCAAGCACTACGTCGGCTATGGCGCGTCGGAGGGTGGACGTGACTATGTCCCGACCGAAATCTCGCGCCAGACCCTCTGGGACACCTACATGCCTCCATATCAGGCCGGCATCGAGGCTGGTGCGGCTACTGTGATGAGTTCTTTCAACTCCATAAACGGTCTTCCTGTGAACAGCAGCCGATACCTCCTTACCGATGTGCTCAAGAAGCAGTTCGGCTGGGACGGAATGATTGTCTCGGACTACGACGCCGTGAAGCAGCTTGTCTATCAAGGTGCCGCAGCCGACCACAAGCAGTGCGCAGAGATAGCCGCCAACGCGGGACTCGACATGGACATGGCCGACCTTTGCTATTATCATAGTCTCGCTACCCTTGTCGCCGAGGGCAAGGTCAGCGAAAGCACAATAGACGATGCCGTGCGCAGGATTCTGCGGCTCAAGTTCCGCCTCGGACTCTTCGAGCACCCATACGCGCCCGTGACTTCACCTGCAGAGCGCTTTACCCTTCCGGGCGACCGCGAGACCGTGATGCGACTTGCCGAGGAGTCAACCGTGCTGCTCAAGAACGACGGAGTGCTGCCTCTGGGGCAGAAGCCCGGCAAGATTGCGCTGATAGGCCCGATGGCGAAGGATCTCTGGGGACAGATTGGCTCTTGGGGCGGCCATCCGCTCGCGGAGGACATAATCACTCTCCACAAGGCTATGACCGACGAGTTCGGCTCAGCTAATGTCCTCTACGCCAAGGGCTGTGGTTTTGAAGGCGATGACCGCAGCGGCTTCGCCGAGGCTCTCTCTGCGGCAAGGCACGCGGATGTCGTGGTGCTCTGCCTCGGGGAACTCACGAAATGGAGCGGAGAGAACGGCATCCGCTCGACGCTTGCCCTTCCGGCAATTCAGGAACAGCTTGCGGCCGAACTTAAGAAGACCGGAAAGCCTCTTGTCCTGCTGCTGAACAACGGTCGTCCTTTGGAGCTCTGCCAACTCGAACCTCTCGCCGACGCGATAGTGGAACTGTGGCAGCCGGGCATCTCCGGAGGCAAGCCTGCAGCGGGCATACTCTCCGGCCGAGTGAACCCTTCGGGCAGGCTCTCAATAACATTCCCATACTCCACCGGACAGATTCCGATTTACTACAACCGCCGCCGCACAAGCCGTCCGTTCATGGGCTTCTATCAGGACATTCCCCGCGAACCGATGTACTGGTTCGGCCATGGTCTGAGCTACTCGCACTTTACCTACGGCGACATACGCAAGGTCTCTGACTCTCCGCTCGTCTTTGAGGTCGATGTCACTAACGACAGCTCCCGCGACGGTAAGGAAACAGTCTTCTGGTACATCAGCGACCCTGTCAGCACCGTCACCCGCCCCTACAAGGAACTCAAGTTCTTCGAGAAGCGCCTGATTCCTGCCGGAGCCACCGAGACCTTCCGCTTCGAGGCAGACCGTCTCCGCGACCTTGGCTATGTGAATGAAAGTGGCAGGCAATATTTCGAACCGGGCAAGTTTGAAATCCTCACCGCCGACAAAAAACTCGAAATCGAGGTCGAATAAAACGGCATTGCTGCATGAACAAACACATCTCCATTATAATCTCGGCACTCTTGTGCATTCTGATTCCGACTGGTCGCCTGTCGTCTCAGAATACGTACCGTCTTGAACTGACGCATTCGTCCGATGTCACGTCGCTTTCCGATGAGGTCAGTGATTATGTCCCATATCTTAAGGAATATCTGGCTGGGGTGGGAATTCCGTCAACGAAGGTCGAGGGACGTATTATCTTTGATATTGACGGAGGCCTTGAATGCGGTCCGGAAGGCTTCGAGTTTTCCGTCAATCCCGGAGAACTTCGCATCACCGGGCGCGACCGTGCCGGGGTGTTCTACGGCATCCAGCACCTTCTGCGGCAGCTCCCACCTTCTGTATATGATAAACAAGGGCTTTCTGAACCGGTACAGTTGCCCCTCGGGGTCAGCCTTGACGCTCCGGAAAACGCCTACCGGGGGCTGATGATTGACGTGGCGCGGGCTTTCGTGGATGCTGAAGGACTGAAGCGGCAGATAGACCTTATGGGAATGCACAACCTCAATGTCCTGCATCTGCATCTGACGGACAACGAGGGTTGGCGGCTCGAAATCAAGTCGCATCCCGAACTCTCCGAGGTCGGAGGATTCCGCGGCGGCGACTCTTCCGTGGGGGCGCAGTACGGTCTTTGGGACAGACGCTACGGCGGCTACTACACTCAGGAACAGATGCGCGAAATCATCGACTACGCTAAGTTCCGCAACATAACCATAATCCCCGAGATAGACCTTCCCGGGCACAGCCAGGCCATCGCACGGGTGCTTCCGGAGATCCTTTGCGACTATGCTCCCGACACCTCCCGTTCGGCGGGCTATGACACGCGCGGGGTCTGGTGCGTCTCCCGAGAGGAAAACTACCGTCTTTTGAACGACATAATCTCGGAAGTCGCGGCTCTCTTCCCGTCGGAGTACATCCACATCGGCGGCGACGAGGTCGGGATGAAGGGCTGGCTGTCATGCCCTCACTGCTCCGCTCTCATGAGGGAGAGGGAATTCACCGACCCGAAGCAGCTTGAGGACCTGTTCATGAAGCGGGTCACCGACATCGTAAAGGCCAAGGGCAAGACACCGGTAGCGTGGTGGGACAAGGATGTGATTACCGACACCTTCACCAAGGAAAGCCTCGTCTGCGCATGGCAGGACATCCCTGCCTGCCGCAACGCCATGGCCAAGGGCTACAGGACAGTCTTCATGTCGGCGTGGCATCTCTACTTCGACATGAAGCAGGGCCCGCACGACCCGGGGCAGGACTGGGGCGGCATAATCGACTGGCACAGGGTCTATGACCTCGATCTCGGACGGCTCGGAGTGACTGACGCGGAAAAATCTGTTGTCATCGGCTACGAAGGAGCGTTCTGGGCGGAGACCCATCTCCAGAACGCTCCGGAATCCCCGGACTACCTCGATTTCATGCTCTGGCCCCGCGCCGCCGCGCTCGGAGCAATGTCTTGGGGCAAGAAACTTTCGGGTGAAGAGTTCGCGGAATATATGAGGACACGACACTATCCGAGGCTATCTGCAATGGGCGTCGCGTTCCGTCTCCCGGAGCCGTCCGTGACATGGGAAAACGGCCTTCTCTCGGCTTCAGCTGAAGATGGGGAGACAATTCTCTGCATAAAGAACGGAGGCAGTCCAAAGGCTTATTACAAGCCGTTCAAGACCGCGCATCCCGAGAGTTACTCCTTTGTCGCCCGTTTCGGAAGCGGCCGCAGCGTTCCGGTCAAGGCGCGGCAGTGCTGCGACACCATAGCTCCGACATTCCGACTCAGTTCATCCCTGCCCGAAGACGGCTGGAAACCATTCTCCGGAGTCGAGGCATACAGGGACAAGGCTCATTTCTCCTCCACGCCGCACGATGGTGACTGGATTCGGATTGACTTCTCCAATCCGGTAAAGTGCCGTGAAATCGCCCTCAAGACCGGCGAGGCTCATTTCGCCAGCGGTGGCTTTCCCTACGGCTATACGGAGGTTTCATACGACGGGAAACATTTCCACCGGGTCGGCGAACTCATCGATGGCGGCGTCTCTATATTCCCGAAACGCCCCGTCCGCTCCGTGAGACTCGTGTGCACTTTCACCGGTAACAGCCGAGACCTGACGATACTCCAGCCCATAAGGGTATATCCCGTTTTGACGGAATAATGAAATATATGTTCCCGAATAATTCCGGATATTGATAATATGTAAATGTATATAGATAGACGATTCTATCATGAAGCACAATTTTTTAAAAGCGACTGCGGTTCTTGCAGCGACGACTTTTTCTGTGATTTCCTCAGAAACAATATCCTCAAAAAATCATATTTCGATGAAAAAATATATACTCACTCTCGCTTCAATTCTTTTTTCGCTCATTTTCGGAGTTTCGCTCTCCGCACAGGAATTTTTCCGCATCGCGGCACACGACTCTTCGGAGGAGTCAAAGAAATCGGCGGACATAGTCTGCACCGGAGAACACGACGAACTCACGATTCAGAAGGTTCTGGACGGTTCCGACTGGGTGGATACTATGGGCAATGCAGCGGAGCCTCTGAAGCCCTCGTTTGACCGTGCGCTCATCCCGCAACCGGTGTTCGATGCCGAGCCGGGCTATGTGGAACTCTACTGGAAGGCCTGGGAGCAGGCTTATGCTCACGTGAAATGGCAGAAGGGGCTCGTGCAGCCGCTCTATATGGACGAGGGGCTCTGGGACGACACCATCTGGATCTGGGACTCGGAGTTCATGGTGATGTTCTGCAAGTATGCCCCGAAACTTTTCCCAGGCATCCAGACGCTCGACAACTTCTATTACACTATGCTTGAAGACAGCGGCTCGTCCCTGCGCATCCAGCATCCTGACAACCCTCCTTTCTTCGCATGGGTGGAGAACGACTACTACAAGATAACCGGGGACAGGGATCACATCCGCGAACTGCTTCTCGACAAGAAGTTTCCCCAGCGCTACTGGGACCTTTTCCCGACTCTCTCTCCAGAGCGTAAGCTTCAGTTTGACCACTATCCCATAGCACTGAAGTACAAGGGCATAGGATATGAATGGAACGGGATTTCGAGCGGAATGGACAACACTCCGCGCACCCGTGCAGGCAAAGGGATGCTCTGGGTCGATGCCATCTCACAGCAGTCCCTTTCCGCGCTCTACATCTCGCGCCTTGCCAAGGTGGCTGGTGACGGAGCCACGGCACGCGAGTTCAAGAATAAGTGGAAGGAACTGCGGGGGATTGTGAACAAGTACTATTGGGACGATTCAGACGGATGTTACTACGACATCGTGCCAGCACCTTCCGGCGAGACTGCTTCGGTGGCGGATGTCCAGGCTTCCCCGTCCGCGTGGCGCACGACGGGCATCCTGACTCCGGCGTCATTTTGGCCGATGCTCGCGGAAATCCCTTCGAAGGCTCAGGCAAGGCGCATGACCGAATTTGCCCTGCGTCCCGACAAACTCGGAGGAGAGGTCCCTTGGGTGACCGTCTCGCGTGACGACCCGGACTTCGACGCAAATGACGGCTTGTACTGGCGCGGCTCTATGTGGCTCCCGACCGCCTATATGGGTATCAAGGCATTGGAGAAATATGGTTTTCAGGAGGCCGCAGACACCACGGCCGAGAAGGTCCTCTCGTGGATGCTCCGCACCTACTGCGACTATGAACCGCACACAATCTGGGAATGCTATTCCCCGACCGCACCGACCCCGAGCAGCAACCACGGCAAGCGCGTCCGTCCCGACTTCTGCGGATGGTCGGCCCTCGGCCCCATATCCCTCTTCATCGAAAACGTCCTCGGCTTCCACGACATTGACGCCTCCTTACGCACCGTCCACTGGGACATCCGTCACAACTGCCGCTTAGGACTGAACAACCTCACTTTCGGCGACACGACCACCGACCTCCTCTACGACCCGGCAGCCTCCACCGTTACCATTCGCAGCAACAAGCCCTACTGCCTCATCCTCAACGGCAAGTCCCGCCGCATCCGAGCCGGAGTAACAACGATTTCTATCTGAACAATTCAGAATGAGACCCGAATCTTATTAACCTTATCAGGTTCTCATTTTCATCGTTATAGTAGAGCAGTTCCGATTTATTTCGTAGATTTGGGGATTCGTTGGTGAACTTAGAAGATTAATAATCATTACACATGAAAACCAGAAACATTCTTATCCTATGCACGGCAATTCTCTTGAGCATGCCATGCGCTGATGCCCAGTCATTTAAGGACGGCCTCAAGAGCATCGGAGACAAAATCGGCAAACAAATCGTAAAGACGACCCAGTCTGTCAAGAACCAGACGACCGGCAGCAAGCCGACCACCAGCAAGCCGACTACACAGAAATCTGCCGCAAGCAAGACGTCCGACAGGGACAAAGCTCTTCAGAAACAGTACGATGCAATGATGGGAAATGTTCCTGAAATGGAAGATGAGAAACCGACCGTGAAACTGCCGGATGAGCACACGGCACTTTTCGCTCCGCTCGGATATCCTGTAGAGGCAGCATACGGAACACTTACGGTAAAACCAAGCATGCCGCCTCAGAGCCCTGATGCCCAGGTAAACTGGTCCGGAAAACAGCCGAACATCTTCAACTTGAACAATAAGAGTCTGGTGGATGAGTTCCTCCTGCTGGATGACTGCTTCAAAAACGGATATTTCAAGACTCTTACTCCGGCACATGCGCGATATGAAAATGTAGAAGGAGAACTCTATGCACGTGCCAACGAGTTGAACAAACTTGTAGAATTGATGGCAGAAGCCAGAAGCGAGTACGGCAGCGAGTCTCCTCAATGGGTAATAAACGGATTGCACGACAAGATCGCGTCCATTCTCGAGGGCGATAAGTATAAGACTCTCATAAAGAGCTCAATATCACCGTTTTTCACTATCAAAGGGCTCATCAATGACGAGACGAAGGAGTATTTCCAGAAACATGGCGGATATGAGAACGCGACCAAGGTGACCATGACCAAATGGGATCCGAAACCTGTAAAACAAAGCATCTCCACTTCAGGAACAAGCCAGAGCGGAACCATCGTAAGCGAGAACGCTTCCGGAGCAACCGTTGACATCGGCGGCATCATCTACATAGTCCACGCAAGCAAGGGTTTTGCCTTCGCTTCCGAGGCCGTGAACACCGCTGTCGCTGGCAAGGATATCGTCATGCCGGACTATATCAATTACAAAGGCAAGAGAATCCCTGTCACGGAAATGCGCGGTGATATTTTCTGGGGTAAACCTATAAAATCCATCAAACTGCCGTCAACATTGACAGAAATATCGAACTCCGCACTCAGGGAGACCGACATCAGCGAGATTGTGATTCCGGCATCGGTGAAAATCATTCAGGGTTCAGCCTTTTATGGTTGCAAGAATCTGAAGAAAGTCGTTTTCGAGAGCGACAAGATAGATGAACTGCATGGATGTTTCCAGAACTGCACCAGCCTCCAGACCATCAAACTTCCTCGTTATGTGGGACTTACAAGTTATGAGATGTTCAGCGGCTGTACAAATCTCACGAGCGTGACTCTGCCTGAGAACCTTACGGAAATCAAAGACGGAACATTCGAGAACTGCACCAAACTCACTACCATAAATATTCCTGCCAGTGTAACCAAAGTCGGCAGTCACGTATTTTCCGACAGCGGTGTGGTTTCCCTCGACCTTTCCCACGTAACGGAAATCGGAGAATTCACATTCGACAATTGCAAGAGCCTCAAGAACTTGAAATTGAATTCCAAACTGAAGGATGACTTCCTTATGGAAATTTACCCGGACATGATGACCTGTCCTTACATGCAGGTCAAATGGGAGAACAACCAGTATGTCTATCCTGCAGGACTTGAATTTGTAGATACCGAATAAAAACGACGCTCTACGACCACGAAAGATACAGCTAAATATATGATTATGACAATGTTGTCAATGGCGGCCATCTTACTGCCACTGACGACATCAGCACAGGACAAACCAAAAATCAAAAGCATTGACCTGGTCATTCCTGTCCCGAAACCGGGAACGGACCTTTGGGACGCGCGGGAGGTTCAGCCGACTTCGGCAACCACCGAATATGGCGACCTTGCCCCTACCGGAGATATCCAGCTTATGGAAGCGGATTATATCGGCGATTTCGTGGAGAAAGACAGCGGCGAGATGCTGTTCAAGAGCGGATTCGAGTATAAAGCCGTATTCAAGGTGATGATAAATCCGAGCGGAAAATACCAGACAGATTATTATTTCAAGAATAATGACTATGGTATCGACGGCAGCAGAATTAAGATTACCGTAAATGGAAAAGAGGCGAAAGTGAAGCCAAGCGCCCCATATTTCATAGATATAGAGACGAGGGTTTTCGTAGGAGAAGGCGGGGCCGGATCGGACAGAGAAGCCGCGCTGAACATGAAATCAGATTATGAACTGAACAAAGACTCTTACCGCAGATCCCGCAAGGCCTACTCCATCGATGAGGCCAATGCTCTCAGCCCTGACATCAATCCTTGGCCGCTGATTGTCATCAACGATTCGTATGCCCCGCGGTTCTATGCCAACCTGGAAGGAGAATTCAAGGGACAGAAGACCATGCGCGTGACAAAGATTATAGTAGATACTGACAATGATTTCATCCAAGATTGCGCAGCAGGTGATGTAAACAACTCCATACAAGGAACTTACAACATCCGCGAAGTATGGCTGAGCCAGAAAGTGGACGTCCAGAAGTTCATCAGGACCATCTGTAATATCTATCAGGGTGACAGGGATTTTTCAACAAGTATCTACCATCCGTATAACAGCTACCTGTGCCAGAATAAAAGGGCAACAATATTCATTCCGGAATCGGAAGCCGACAATGTAATGAAAATGGTTTCCTGGAAAACTTGGTCATACCCTATATTGTTCACGATAAAGACATATCATGGTGACGTATTCTCTGCTCAGAAAGCTGGAGCCGATGCCGCAAAACCTTTCTGCACGCATCATGTATTCACGGAAAAAGTATCTTCCCCTGACAACATTTACAAGGATTATTCATGTAAGAATTTCACGTCGTACTATTATTCATGCAAATACTGCGGAAAATGCGAGCATAACCCTGCCCATACTTTCGAGATAAAATATTCGGACTTCGATTATCCGCTGCACATATTCGAACAGCCTCTGGCCAATGACCAGGCATATATAGGCAAAAACTCCGCCGGACAGCACGTATGGTGGTACAGCTGCATCTGGTGCGGCATGTCAGAAGGATATGAACAGAAGCACTTTACAAAAGTTGCATGGAAAGCGACCGGAACTGAAATGAACTATGAAGACTTCAGGAAGGCCATGGCCGAACAGGCAGAAGGTTTCGAAACTGAGGCAAGACTTACCACTACAACGCAACCAGGAACGTTCATACTTCCATACAAGTCAGACGCCAAGATGAGCGCTGCTTTCCAGAGTCCCGTAAACTTCGCATTGTGCGATGACCTTTTGGATGATGAAGTACTCGGAAAAGACTACACCGTACAGGCGACATTGATCCAGATAAAATCCCTCGCGGTACGCCTGGTAGAGGAACTTCTCGACCGCGAAATCAAGCTCGGCAAGAAACAGTCAGGCGACAAGTTAGTGGCGAAATGCGCTGCACTCGGAATCAACGAAATCCCTTCGGCATCAGCTTCGGACAGCGACAAGGCCACCCGTCAGGATGTGGCTGCAATCCTCTACAAGGCATTGCGTTACATCGAAAACCAGGGTGCCTACGCCTACACTGAATTCGATAATGGACTGGACAAATATACCGACAAGAAAGACATCAGCCCTGCTGCTGAAGAAGCCATGAGTTTCATGGAGGCACTGGGGCTGATTAAAGGCAAGACGGCCACAACCATCTGCCCTAAGGAAATCTGCTCCATCGAACAAGCTATCGACGTAGCGGAAAAATGCACACATGCACATCAGCTCGGCTGGTATCAGGTGAGAGCATGGGGAGAAGGAGCCGGACGCGACTTTAAAGGTAGCGTTTACACAGGCCCGTCCGAAGGATATTCGACATTCCAGACTTACGCTCCGGGTGAAAGAGTGTGGGTTACAGGTCCGCGCATCGGCGGCATGTGGGAATTCCTTCCTATCGTGGACAGATACACCGGCAAAACAGTATATGTGAAAGCCGAATGGTACACCCCTGTAAGAAAACATGTGTTCACCTCGAAGAAGACCGTCAAGACCATAGAGTTCAAAGACTACTGGGACGGAGCCGGCATGTGGACAAACTAATGATCATCCGGACTATTGCAGGTCACTCACGGATTTTGGAGTCAATGATGATGGTGACAGGGCCGTCATTGACGAGGGCACACTTCATGTCGGCACCGAACACACCCTTCAGGACAGGTCTTCCTGCGACCTCGGAAAGGCGTTTGCAGTACTTTTCGTAGAGCGGAACCGCAAGTTCGTGGGCAGCTGCCCGGATATAGGAGGGACGGTTGCCCTTTTTCGTGGAGGCAGTCAGCGTAAACTGCGAAACCGCCAGAAGTTCACCATCAACATCCACCACGCTTCTGTTCATAACACCGTTCTCATCATCGAAAATCCGCATTGCCGCAGTCTTCGACACAAGCCACTCCATATCAGCCTCAGTATCACCGGTTTCCACACCGACAAGGATGAACAGTCCAGCTCCGATAGAGCTGACCACTTCTCCGTCAATGGTGACTGACGCTTCCCTGACTCTCTGAATTACAATCCTCATTGTCCTGTCTCTCCTATGTGATTATCTTACTATTTTTAACACCGGCTCAAGCAGACTCACTATTGCCTGCTGAACGAATACGGACGTGACACCGATGAAGTGCAACGTGACTTGTCAGGCTCGGACGACATCGAAAAGTCTATAACCGCTCCAGCTGAAAGTTCGTCGAAAGTCAGGAACGTACGGTCCGCGCTCTTGCCGTTCACCTTCATTGACCTGACATAGAAATTCTCGGAAGAATTGTCCGGAGCATTGACAATGAACACTTTACCGTCAGGGCGAGTAACCTTCACGCTCTTGAACAGCGGAGTGCCGACAGCGAATTGGCCGGACGCCGGGCAGACAGGATAGAAGCCCATCGCCGAGAACACGTACCAGGCAGAAGTCTGGCCATTGTCCTCATCGCCGCAATACCCGTCAGGCGCTGCGGTGTAGAATTTCTCCATCACTTCACGCACGCGGGCCTGGGCCTTCCATGCCTGACCGCACCAGTCATACAGATATATGAAATGCTGGATAGGCTGGTTGCCGTGCGCATAATTGCCCATATTCATCACCTGCATTTCCCTAATTTCATGAATCGGGAAGCCGTAATAACTGTCATCGAAGATAGGCGGGATATTGAAAACCGAATCCATCATATGTCCGAAATCCTCATCGCCCCCCATCAGGTCGATTAGCCCCTGCACATCATGAAATACGGACCACGTATAGTGCAGACTGTTGCCTTCCGTGAAATCTCCACCCCATTTGAGCGGGCTGAACGGCTCCGAAAACGTGCCGTCCTCGTTACGGCCCACCATCAGGTTGTACTTCGGATTGAACAGATTCTTATAGTTCAATGCAGCCTTGCGATACTGCTCAAGTTCTTCGTCTGACTTGCCCAACTGCTTGCCCAACTGCCAGATACACCAGTCGTTGTAGGCATATTCCAGAGTACGGGCAGCATTCTCATTGATTCCGACATTGCAAGGCACATAGCCGAGACGGTCGTAGTATTCCCAGCCCAGGCGTCCCGTAGAACTTACCTCAGGATGCACTTTGTGAGCGCCTGAAGTCACGGCTTCCCACAGTTTCTCCACATCATATCCACGGATACCGTCGATGTAGGCATCAGCCACCACAGAAGCCGAATTGTTGCCCACCATACAGCCGCGGTGTCCTGGACTCGCCCACTCAGGCAGGAATCCGCTCTCCAGATAAGCATTGACAAGACCCTCCTGCACCTTCACGCTCTGCTCCGGATAGACGAGATTCATCAGCGGGAAAAGGCTTCTGAAAGTATCCCAGAAACCGGTATCCGTCGTCATATATCCTGGGAGCACCTCACCGTTGTACGGGCTGTAATGCACCCTTGTACCCTCTGCATTGACCTCAGAAAGGTCGCGCGGGAACAGCAGAGACCTGTACAGACATGAATAGAATGTGCGGAGATGGTCAATGTTGCTGTCGCTGACCGAGATGCGTCCGAGTGCGGAGTTCCAGCTGTCGCGGCACGCGGTCCTCACCTCGTCGAAGGAGCGGCCGTCGATTTCGCGCAGATTGATCAGAGCCTGGTCAATGCTGATGAACGACGATGCCACGCGGAGATTCACCTGCTGCCCCCTGCTTGTCTTGAAGCCGACCAATGCCAATGCATGATCCGCCTCGACTTCATTCTTTCCAGTAACTTTATTTCCGTCAATGACTTGCATCATCTCAAAAGGTGTATCGGAAACGATTACGAACCAGTTTCTGAAATTGTCAGGCACTCCTCCGTGGTTATTGGTGACATATCCCACGATCTTGTTCTCCTCCGGTATGACCTTCACGAATGAGCCGCCTGCGTAGCCGTCCACCACCAGATAGGACATTTCCTTTTCCGGATATGTGAGGCGGATCGCTGCTGCACGCTCGGTAGGCGAAATCTCGGCAACCACATCATGCTCAGCGAGATACACCTTATAATAATAAGGAGTCGCCACCTCCGACTTGTGGGAGAACCAGCTTTCACGTTCATTCTCGTCAAAAACTGGCCCGGTAGTAACAGGCATTATAGAGAATGCGCCATAATCATTGATCCAAGGGCTCGGCTGATGGGTCTGCTTCAGGCCGCGCATCTTCGTGGCAGTATATTTATAGGTCCAGCCGTCGCCGTTTTTCCCGGTCTGAGGCGTCCAGAAGTTCATTCCCCACGGCATTGCCACTGCAGGATAGGTGTTTCCGGCAGAAAGTTCATAGGTGGATTCCGTTCCCACCAGCGTACTCACATAATCCACAGGGGATTCCACATAATCAATGCTGTTCTTGCAGCATGAGAGACTCGCCAAAGCAAGAGCCATAAAGGCCAATGTCGGTTTCAGTTTCATATTATATATCAATATTATCAGTTTTGAGCAGTCCTCTGAAAATCTTCTCTTAATCTGAGGAACTTATTATTTTCATGTTACTAAATTGCGAAGATAGCAATAATATTTTTGCCGATAAGGAAAACGCGGGAGTTACCAAAACGTTATCTTTTGCCTTTTGGTCGAATTTCTTTATATTTTTGGTGCATTGATTTAAATTTGTCGCCGTTTTTACCAAAAAATTCGACAAAATGTACAAGAAACTAATCCTGACCGTAGCACTTGGCATCGCTGCCGTTTCCGCTTATGCCGGAGGCTACGTCACAAATTCGAACCAGAATGTAGCATATCTGAGGAACCCTGCCCAGAATGCAGTCATAGGCGTACAGGGCGCTTATTTCAACCCTGCCGGTATCGGTTTCATGGAAAACGGCTGGCACATTGCACTGGATGTGCAGACCGCTCTTCAGAGAAGATATACCACATCCACTTACGAGCCGCTTAAATACGGCATTGACAATGAAGGAAGAGGCTATAAGAAATATACCGGAAAGTCATTTGTGCCTGCGCTGCCGCATCTGGACCTCGTCTATAAGCACAACAACTGGTTCGGTTCATTCCATTTCGGAGTGATTTCCGGCGGCGGAAAGGCAAAATATGACCAGGGACTCGGCTCTTTTGAAGCGCCTGTGGCAATGATACCTGCATTGATCAACACCCTGGCAGGCGCCACTGCCGTAACTGCATACGACGCTGACATCAATCTTACCGGTGAGCAGTACAACTTCGCCGGACAGCTCAACTTCGGTTACAGAATCAACAAAAACTGGAGCGTATCTGCCGGTGTCAGAATGAATTACCTTTCCAACTACTATGTGGGCAGCCTCAAGAACATCCGTCTTCAGCCTGCCGGCGGACAGATGATGCCTGCAGCTGCGGTTCTGGCAAGTGCCATCTCCTCATTGACAGGAGGCAAGGTGCCGGCTGACCAGATCGCTCCTATGGCATCACAACTCGTAAGTGACAAGGCTCTGGACGCACACCAGAAAGACATCGCCTGGACTCCTATCATCTCCGTGGATTACAAGACAGGAAAGTTCAATTTCTCAGCACGTTACGAGTTCAACACCAAGGTGCGTCTGAACAATACCACTAAAGAGAACAGCACAGGAATTTCGCAGTTCGATGACGGCAAACAGATCGCCGCTGACATTCCGGGCAACCTTAACCTCGGTGCACAGTATTCCGTAAAACCGAATTTCAGAGTGGCTCTCGGTTTCAACTACTATTTCGACAAGCAGTCCAAGCAGTACAACAATGAAACCGGTCTCAATGACAAGCAGAACTATCTGAAGCACAACTCTTTCGAGATTCTCGGCGGTATGGAGTATGATGTATGCAAGCTGCTGACTCTCAGTATCGGCGCCAACAGCAACACCTTCGGCTTCGGCAATGACGCACGTTTCATCTCGGACATGAGCTACTCGACAAGTTCGATTTCCGGCGGTATTGGAGCGCAGTTCCACGTAAACAGCCGGATCAATATCGACCTCGGTGTGTATAAGACATTCTTCCTGCACTTCACCAAGGAGCAGAAGGATTACGGCGCAAACGGGGAGCTGATCTACAGAAAGCTCGCTCCTGTTGTATCACAGTTGCCGCTTTCACCGGAAATCACCGGAAAACTGACTCCGGAGAACCTTGCAATCACAGGACAGGATGATTTCTACCGCACCAGCATCGTGGCGGGCGTAGGCGTGTCATTCTCCTTCTAAACTGGATAACAGACAAATATGGGGCTTTATCGTTCACCGACGAAGCCCCATATTTTATTTTCCGAATGAATAGCGCAGTCCGAAGCCCAATGAGAAATCGGTGGGTTTGTCCGTGTAGATCGAGCGGACTCGGGAGCCGTTCTTGAAATGATGGCTTACTCCGGGCTCCACGAAGAAGCCGAGTTGCGGAAGAATATTCGCCTGAATGCCTGCTGCGGCATTGACCGACCACTGCAGACCTTTGGGCGATATATTTGTCGTCAATGTCCTGTCAAATTTCCCGTCCACGTATTCGTCTGTCTTGATGTTGCCGGAAATGGATTTTTCCATCATGCCGCCACCGGTGACATAGATATTGACATAACGTGAATTCAGGATATTGAAGGAGATGTTCAGCGGAATGCCGAGGTAATGGAGGGTCTGGCTGCCTGTGCTCCAGTTTTTTCCAGATTCGCTATTGCCGGTCTTGACTGAGGAGGAGAGGATGGAATAAGTCAATCCCGTTTCGACCCCGAGTCTGCCGGTAATGTTGTATCTCGCTGTCAATCCGACTTTTACAGGGATTTTATGTGAGTACTCCTCCTGGACTTCCGGCTGATTGTAAACGATGGCCGAGGCCTTGGAGTCCTTGTCTATCCAGTCGGTTTTGGTTACGCCTGCGGCCAACGGGTTTGCCCCCATGACCATGGCTGTAGGTTTGCTTCCAGATGTATTTCCTCCGACTGCGCCGCCCGCCAAGATTCCTGCTGAGAATCCGCCTGAGCGCCTCGCCCTGGCTTTTTCTGATGGAGTTTCTTTCAGGTATTCGTCCCAGGACATCGCCGGCTCTGACTGCTCCACCGTGTCGCTTTCTACAGTCGCGGCTTCTCTTGCATCATGGTTCTCCGACGGGACCTCTGCCGCATATTCCTCGGTATTCACTGATGTAACGTCCTCAGTCACAGCGCTTACGCTGCTCTCAACCGGAACAGCTTCCGCTATCAGTGCCGACTTGGCTTTTCTGGCCTTCACCTCCTGCTTTATCCCGACTGTCGCAGCCTCTGGCTTTCTTCCGACCGCCTCATCTGCCACTACAGTTTCGGACACTGCCACATCCGCGGTAATGCCGCCTAAAGCATTGACACTCTTGTCATTGACCTTAGTAACGACGAAGATTCCCGCCATCAGCGCAGCGGCGGCGGAGAGCCCCCAGAACCAGACAGGGATGACCTTCCTGCGGCTTTCCTGCAATCCGGCCTTTTCGCTCAGCGCAGCCCACAATTCATCCGACGGCCGCTCTTCGTAGCCCGCCATCTTCTGTTTCAATGTATCTGTCCAATCCTGTTTCATACCATCTTATAATTCTTATGATTCACGCTTCATGTATTCGGTGAGTTCCTTTGCGAGAATTTTCCTCGCCCGATGATACTGGGACGCCGAAGTGCTCTCCGTAATACCCAGCATATCAGCTATTTCCTTATGAGATTTCCCCTCAAACACATAAAGGTTGAATATGGTCCTGTAACCGTCCGAAAGCCCACGGATCTTGTCCATTATGACCTGTTGCGGAATCCGGCTTACATCCGGGTCCGGAGCGTCATCCGTATCAGGAAGATTGTCGGTGTATTCCACGAAACTGCATTTCTTCTGCTTGCGCAGATACTGCAGAGCCTCATTGACCGTAATCCGGCTCATCCACGCCTTCAGGGAGCCTTCCCCTTTCCACTCGAAACTGCCTACGGAAGATATGATCTTCATGAAACTCTCCTGCAGGATATCCTCGGCAATGTCCTTGTCCGAGATATACCTCCGGCACAACGCGAAAAGGTATCCGGACCAAGTGTCATACAGCTTTTTTATAGCCGCATTGTCCCTTTTCCGGATATCATTGACAAGTCTCTTTTCGCTGCTTGTACCTAAATTGAACTTCATGACTGCCACCGCTGCAATTCCTTTGCCATCAATTACTTTTGCGGGACAATGCTACTCGACAATGCTTTATTTCCTCGTCTTGTAGTCGAATGTCGCGATTTTGGTTTCGCCTGAAGAAGCGGTAAATCTCACTCTGAGTTTCACTGTCTTGCCCTCAGTATCAGGCAGTTTGTCCAGGCGGAATGCCACGTAGCCGTCAGAAACGACTTCATTGACATCGCCGCATTTGTCGTGTCTGAACTCTACCAGATACGGATCAGACTCGTCCACACCTGTCACAAGGTTCACTTTATGCTTTACGTTGGAGAATCTGCCCCACAATGTTCTGAATCTGAGGGTCAGGTATCCGTCCTCGCATACGGTAGGGAACGCGTTCACCAGTTCCACAGGGTCGCTTCCGTACTCTGCCTTGTCCTCGTCCTTGCCTTTGCTCTCGACTGTCTGCTTCGTGTAAAGCTCTGTAATCCAGTTCACATGGCCCATCTGGACACCTTTTTCCTCTGAAACCACCTTGTAGTTTATGAATGCCCTGGTCTCCTTGAGTTCAAATGGAAGTCTCGGATTGTTTACCGGCTTGATGATGGTATTGTCGTCGAGCTGAAGATAAAAGCCGCTGCCCTCACCTTCCGGCTTGACCGTAACTACTGCATTCGGGACTATCTCATCATATGATGGGTAGTCGTTCTTGGTGCAGGACGCTGATGCGACCACTGCCAATATTGCTGAGATAAATGCTAAAACTCTGTTTTTCATAATATTGTATCTTTTAGTTTTGTCTTCCACTCTCTTAAATACACATTTCTCAGAATCTTGCATCACATTGTCCCGAATTTTTCAGAAAATCATTCTGCCTTCACGAGGCTGACCGTGTCATCCTGCCAACACACCTCGATGCTGTCCTCTACATTGTCCTCCGCCGACTCCGTAGAATCCTCCACAAACATGGAGTAGTCTTCAATGAATTTTTTATGATCTTCCAATGCCTTGAGCATTTTGTCCTTGTCGAAACGTATGACGCAGGATGTGGCTGCGAGAGCGACCAGCGTTATGGCCGAAATGTATTTTAATGCTTTCATAATCATTGACTTAATTAAAAATTTCCGGGCCGAATCCGAGCAGCTGGAGCTGTCTGCGGATTTTGGGCACTGTTTCATTGACAAATTCTGTTTTCTTATATTCCAGGACCTTTTCCCTGGCGTCCTGCGAGATAAAGAAGCCGAGTCCGCGCTTGTTGTAGATTATTCCGTCCGTCGTCAGTTTCTCGTAGGTACGCATTATCGTGTTCGGATTCACGCCGAGCTGGGCCCCGTACTCCCTCACTGACGGGATACGGCCGTCCGGGACAAGCGCTCCTGAAAGCACCTGGTCGCAAATCGTGTCGTAAATCTGAAGATATATCGGTCTGTTCACATCAAATTCCATAATACTAATGTTTTATCGTTTTCAGTCTGAAGAACACGGCGCAAGCAAATGCGGAGACTACCAGGATATCCCAAAGCGTCGCTGCCACATTGGCGAAAGGCACTGCCCATGAGATGAAATCCGGATCCGTAAGATATTTGCCTGCAAACAGTTGGCTCCACTTCATCAAAGTATCCATATCTATAAGTCCGGTCGTGAACAGCAGTCCGAAAAGCATGCTCATAACCATATTGAACCCTATGAATATCAGTATCGGATAGAGAATCTTATGCTTCTTGAAGAGCAATGCGCCGAGCAGGAAGAACAGGATGGCGAAAGCGAACTGCATGTAGATCGAGAACATGCTCACCCTGATAGGGGAATCAGTGGTGTAGGCGAAGGAAGCGATCCGGGTCAATGCATCTGTGAATGATGCTGCAAGTGTTCCGCCGCAACTGCTGTCACACAGGCAGATCAGTCCGTCAGCCGCAAGATATATACCGACGAAGATTGCAGGAACTATTATCAATGTGTTCAACATCATTGACAGAAATTTCTCTAATGTCGAAGCCGGTATCATCAGCAGCATCGATCCTGCGCGTTTTTCGGTGATGTAGCCGTAAACATTTTTAGGATATGTTATGAAGAGCACGACTGCTACGAAGCAGAAAACAGAGACTCTGAATGTCAGACCAGGCGTTCCCCATTCCTGACTGAAAATAAGTGAGTAACAGAGAGTTATCACATAGAGGATAACCGGGGCGAGCGACATCAGCATGAGCGTAAGTCCGTATGATGATGTCCATCTCTCGAAGTCATATTTGAAGAATCGGCCGAAACGGCTGAATGAAAATGTATTGTTCATGGCGATATGTGTTACAATGTTTCGGCAAACAGGCCTTTTATGAATTCTTTATTATGGTGAACCGCATTGAAAAGAGCCTCGATATTCACCTTGCTGTCAGCGCCTTCCGCATTAGGATAGACCTGAATGAAGCCGCCCGGAAGCTGCTCACTGTAAAGCGATTCCGGATGGAGCTGCGTGCCGTAGTCGAAATAAAGTTTGCGGGAAATCTCCTCGAGACTGGCATTGAGCAGAACATCCTGACGGTCAAGAATGATGATCGGGTCAATGATGTTCTCCAAGTCCCTTACCTGGTGGGTGGATATGACTATCGTGGAGTCCTCACCGGTGTATTTCATCAATGCGCTCCTGAACTGCGCCTTGGACGGGATGTCGAGCCCGTTGGTAGGCTCGTCCAGGAACAGATACTTGCAGCCAAGTGCCAAGGCCAATGATATATAGGTCTTCTTAAGCTGGCCGGTGGACATTTCGTTCATCTTCTTGTCCGAGGTATTCTCGAAGAGTTCCATTATTTCCTCGAACGTGTCCTGTTTGTAATTCGGCCAGAATTCTCCCGTAATCCGTGCATATTCAGCAGCTTTCATCGGAACCGGCAGCATTTCGTCAGCGAGGTAGAACTGATTTTCCAGCACCTGCGGTGCGCGGCTGTAGGGAGCCGAGCCGTCTATGTCAATGCTTCCCTGCAATGGTTTCTTCAGTCCTGCAAGCAATGTGAGCAGAGTGGTCTTGCCCACTCCGTTCTCACCGAGGAGTCCGTAGATTTTCCCGGGCTCCAGGTTCATGGTTATGTTCTTCAGTACGGGTACTTGTCCGTAACTGAAACCTAATTTTTCAATTTGTATCATAGTGTATGAGTTTATTAGTACACTGCAAAGATATGGCAAGATTTTTATATTTGCAATAGTTTTTTCTAATTTTGTGGATTATGAACCGAATTTGCCACATATTTATTGTTTTTCTTTCCTGCACAAGCGCATTGGCCCAGCCGGCACAGAACAAGCAGGAACTGATGCGACTCCTGCAGGAGAAGCCTGAGAGAAGCGCGCCTCTACTTTATAATTACGAGGCTCCGTCCAAAATCATTGACACGCCCGCGCCGAAGGGCTTCAAGCCTTTTTATGTCAGTCATTACGGAAGGCATGGCAGCAGGTATCATTGTGCCGAATACTTTTTCAGGTCGCCGATGGCTGTTCTGGACTCTCTGGATGCGCACAACCTGCTGACTGATGAGGGGAAATCCGTTCTGGGGGACATGCAGATAATCGCAGATGCCCACGATGGTCAGATAGGCTATCTTACTCATAAAGGTGCCAGGCAGCATCAGGATATTGCCGGGCGGCTATACAGACGTTGCCCTGAGCTTTTCAATCAGAGGGACAGACAGGAAGTGTACTGTGTGGCGACCGCCGTGCCGCGCTGTATCCAGAGCATGGCGAATTTCTGCCTGGAATTGGGTCGGGAGAATCCGTCTCTTGAGATTACAATGGATGCCGGCGAGCGGTTCACCAAGTATCTGTGCAATGACGAGGGCGTTCCGCAAGACAATGCGCGCGAGGTGTTCGTAAGAGACTCTGTTCTCAATGCCAATCTGGACCCGACAAGGCTGCTGACTGCATTGACAACTGATGCGGACGAGGCGGTAAAGTATATGAAGGGCGGTGCGCGGAAGTTTTTCGCGGAGCTTCTGAATGCCGGCAGTATAGGTCAATGTCTTGATATCCAGGACCCTTACATCTATCGCCATTTTACGACTGAGGAGATTTACGGCATCTTTTCATATTACAATGTGAGGTTCTACACGATAATGAACGCATCGGTCGAAAATGGCAGGTCACGTGACCTCATCGGCGCAAGAGTCCTCAAGGACATTGTCGAGAAAGCCGACGCCGCAATGGGAATGTGCGCTTGTGATTCAGGGGCAGGACGTGCCGGCGCTGATTGTCGCGGCGGAAACGGGCACTGCGCGGACCTTCGTTTCGGTCACGATGCCGGTCTGGGGCCGATCTTAAGCCTACTGCGCCTGGCAGGTTTCGAAAAAGAGGAGAAGATGGCGAAATCCATCGACGGGAAATGGTACTCATTCGAAGGAATGCCGATGGCCTCGAACCTCCAGATGATCTTCTACAGGAACAAGAAGGGCGAAGTGCTGGTAAAATTCCTTTTCAACGAGTCCGAGACCTCGATTCCAGCCTTAGGTCCAGGCCCATACTACCGCTGGAGCCTACTCCGCAAATACCTGGTTTCCAAGATATCATAGGATCGGACTCCAGTCAGAGCAGCAAGATTCGGTAAGCCGCCATACGTGGACGGATGAGCATTAACGATTTCCGAGTCTGGCTGTTAGGGCACGCTGGAAGGCGCGGGCGTTACGGAGATGTTCTGAATATGTGGCCGCGAAAAGATGACGGCCGTTGAAATCAGGGCTGGCACAGAAATAAAGGATATCCTTACTGCCAGCCGGATTGAGAACAGCATTCATCGCATCCTTGCCCGGCGAACAGATAGGCGCAGGAGGCAGACCGGCATGCTTATAGGTATTGTACGGCGAATCCACCTTGAGATGAGCCTTCAGAATCCTGTTCAATGTATAGTCATAGCAGAATGCCACCGTCGGATCGGCCTGCAGTTTCATACCCTTGTGGAGACGGTTCAGATAGACCGCTGCAATCATCGGATACTCAGGCACATAATTCGATTCGCCCCGGACAATGCTGGCCAGCGTGCTCACCTCCATGGGAGTAAGTCCCTGGATTTTGGCCTTGGTCAGATTCTCCTCAGTCCAGAACGCATCCCAGGCGGCCTTCTGCTTATCCAGAATCACATTCATAGAATCCGTCCAGTAAACCTTGTAGGTGTCAGGCATAATAAGCCCGAAGACGTTTTCCCTATTGAACCCGTATTTGGACAAAAGTGCCGAATCTCCCAGAGCATCGATTACAGACAGGGAGTCCAGCAACATCTGACTGCTGATTTTCCTCGCCAGTGCACTCCTCTGCCTTATGCTTCCTGAAAGCACCAGATTCACAGGCGTCTGCCATCCGTTTTTCAGCATCCTCGCCACATAAATCGAACTGTTCTGTTCAGAAATCACATAATGCCCTGTCTTGCACTTGCGATATCCCTTTTCTCCACTTTTTACCAGTCCTTCTTTCCGGAAAGAACGCCTTACACTCGCCTTCCAGACCGGATCACACTTCTCTATAACCTCCTCCAGGACATCTGCATTGGTCATATTAGGATAGACATAGATTTCTGCAGAAACAGAAAAACACGGTGCCTTACGGTCAAACACTTCAGTGCCCACCTTCCAGGAAACCGCCAACAGAACCAGCACCGAGGCTGTAATTGTCAATGCTTTTTTCATCTCAATCTAAGTTCGTCACCGGAAACGGTAACATAATCAGCATCAAGTCCATTGAGCTTGCACAATGACTTCAGACGCACTGCAAAACGCTGAGAGAGAGACCTCAATGACTCCCCACCCTCATCAGAAATATACTTGTCCAGTCCTCTTTCCGTACGGAGCTTCTTTGCCTGAAGATAGACAATTGTACCGGGAGCGAGAGACTCATCTGCCGAAGCATCATTGAACCGGAGAATTTCACGCGTAAAAAGGTGATAATCAGAGGCAATGCTGCTATAACTCTCACCCTCAAGAGCATAAATGAACGGCACCCCGTTTTTCGAGAAAAGCTGTCTTGTCAATGAAAATGAAAACTCCTCAGCCGCCTTGCCGGCCACTTCTCTCTTAGGCTCCTCCAACCTGAGCGGCGATACCGGAATCTTCTCCTCCTTCACCACAGAACGCTTATGCTTACGGGAAGATTTCTTCTTATGAGTATCGGGTTTCTGCCCGGCTGTCTTCTCAGATACGGTTTCAGTCACTGTTCCGCCTTCGCCGAAACTCTCCGGCTTCATGGTATCATAGTCATACAGATGATAATCCTCGATAATCTTTATAAGCTTGGCAGGATAAGCAGGATCAGTGGCATAGCCGGCCTTCTTAAGACCATAGGCCCACGCCTTATAATCAGTTATTTCATTATCAAACAATGACTTGTACCTGTCCCTGTAACGCAGAAAATCAGAGTGGTCACGGAAACTTTCATCGGCGGATTTGTAAACGCGGAAACACTCTCCCCTCTTGTCATCATCGTGATACATCTTCTTGCCTGTCCAGTCGTGGCATTTGATGCCGAAATGATTGTTTCCTTCCTTTGCCAATGGAGACTGTCCATATCTGGACTCCAAAAGTCCCTGGGCAAGGGTAATGCTGGCCGGAACACCGGAACGGTACATCTCCCTGACCGCGGTTTCCGCATATTGGGATATATACTTCTTCTGCGGCGTACTGCTTTCAGGAACAGCCGACACCAACATTGAAACGAGAAGCAGCAACGCTGCACTTACAACAATCTTATATGTTTTCATAATTGACAAATTCGGGAATCTCCCTGCCGACAAAATTACACTATTTCGAACACATCTCCGTCATTGGCGGCATAAGTTTCAGGGAAAATCGCACGACATTCCTCCTGATACTTCATCGCATCCCTGCATCTGGACGAATAATGGGCAATGACAAGCTTGCCTGCACCTGCTTCCAATGCGCACCGGGCCGCCTGGACAGTAGTCGAATGATAACGCAGTCCGGCCTGCTGCTCATACTGCTGAAGATATGTAGCCTCGTGATACAGAAGATTCACGCCTTTCACCCAACCCGGAAGCTCGCTGAAAGGAGCCGTATCGCTGCAATATGCGTAACTCCTCGGCTCATACGGAAGGTAAGCCACTTCTTCATTCTTTATAAGCAGCGGCTCATCCGTGCCTGAATACTTTACGAAACCGGACATGAAATCAGCCCCGTCATCACGACCTGCCGGCCTGAGCACATCCTCCCCTCTTTTCAATGCCCCGATTTCCGCAAGCGTAAAGCCGTATTTCTCCAACATTTCCTTTCTCACGTTCATCTGAGGCCGCTTCTCCCTGAACATATAGCCATAAGTCTCAATCTTATGATTCAGTGGAAAGGCCAAGACCTCCAACGACTTAGTCGAATAAATCACCTGCGGTTCCTTGAGCGAAAGAGGATGAAAGTCAATGTCCACCCCGATTCCCTTACCATAATAGGAAATGAAATACCGCAGAAGCGGTTCCAGGTTCTTCGGCCCGTAAATGACCACGGGAGAGATTCTGCAGGACAGCCCGAGCGTGGAAAGCAACGGGAAAAGCCCGAACAGATGGTCTCCGTGGATATGGGATATGAAGATGGTATCCAACTTGGCCAACGATACCCGGTTACGTAGAAGCTGACGCTGCACAGCCTCGCCACAGTCTATCAAAAACAAGCGCCCGTGTACCTCAAGTACGTGGGCGCTCTGAAATCTATCGACAACGGGCATTGCCGAAGCAGTGCCCATTATCTTCAATGTAAAATTATTCACCTTTCTCGAACTTGTCCTTGAGGGCAGCAAGAGCATCGATATCTCCGAGAGTTGTCTTCTCAATGTTGGAGTTGATCATCTTGACTGTCTTCTTGGTGTTGTCCACCTCAGCTGCAGCTCTTTCAGCTTTCACGTCAGCATAAGTCTTGAGGTGTGAGAGGAAGAGCTTTCTGGTGCTTCTTCTGAGTTCTGTAACTACGAAAGGAAGTTTCTCACCTTCAAGAGCCTGTTTGCCGTCCTCTTTAACGAGGTCCTTCTTGAATGCGAATCCTTCAGTACCGTCCTCGAGTACAACATTTGCACCCTTGTCAGTAGCAGAACCTACGGTAGCCTCAACAGTTGTTCCTACAGGATACTTAGCCTCGAGCTCGTTCCATGGGTTAGGAAGAAGCTGCTTGTGGCCAAGGCTGAGCTTGTGGTTAGCCTCATCGAAGTCGAGGATAACTACGTCGATAGTATCACCTACCTGAACCATCTCTGACGGATGTTTGATCTTGTCCCAAGAGAGGTCGCTGATGTGAACGAGGCCTTCGATACCGTCCTCGAGCTCTGCAAATACACCGAAGTTGGTGATGTTGCGGACAACAGCCTTGTGCTGTGAACCTACAGGATATTTCTCACGGATGCTCTCCCATGGGTTAGGAGTAAGCTGTTTCAGACCGAGAGACATCTTTCTTGCTTCTCTGTCGAGAGAAAGGATCTGAGCCTCTACCTCGTCGCCTACCTTCAGGAAGTCCTGAGCGATACGGAGTCTTGGAGACCAAGACATCTCAGATACGTGGATAAGTCCCTCAACGCCAGGTTTGATCTCAACGAATGCGCCGTAGTCAGCGATGAGGACAACTTTACCTTTAACCTTGTCACCGACTTTGATATCCGGATCGAGGCTGTCCCAAGGATGAGGTGTGAGCTGCTTCAGACCGAGAGCGATTCTCTTCTGCTGCTCGTTGAAGTCGAGAACTACAACCTTGATCTTCTCATCAAGTTTCACTACTTCCTCAGGGTTGTTTACGCGGCCCCAAGAGAGGTCAGTGATGTGGATGAGACCGTCAACACCGCCGAGGTCAACGAATACACCATAGTTGGTGATGTTCTTGACAGTTCCTTCGAGAACCTGACCTTTTTCGAGTTTGCCGATGATCTCGCTCTTCTGTTTCTCGAGTTCTGCCTCGAGGAGAGCCTTGTGAGATACGACAACATTGCGGAATTCCTGGTTAATCTTGACGATCTTGAAGTCCATTGTCTGGTCAACAAATGCATCGTAATCCTTGATAGGACGGATGTCGATCTGAGAACCAGGGAGGAAGGCCTCGATTCCGAAAACGTCCACGATCATACCGCCCTTCGTACGGGTCTTGACATAACCTTTTACGATTTCGCCCTTGTCGAATGCCTCGTTTACCATATCCCAAGAACGCAGCTGACGAGCTTTCTTGTGAGAAAGGACGAGCTGTCCCTTCTTGTCTTCAGGAGACTCTACGTAAACTTCAACTTTGTCACCTACTTTGAGGTCCGGATTGTAACGGAACTCTGGAGCAGCGATGACACCGTCGCTCTTGTAGCCGATGTTAACGACAACCTCTCTCTTGTTGATAGAGGTTACAGTTCCCTCAACTACTTCATTTTCATTAACTTTTGAGAGTGTGCTTTCATAAGCCTTCTCGATGGTGGCCTTGTCGGTGTCACCATAGGCAGCCTCTTTCTCGAAAGCGTCCCAGTCGAAGTTCTCCGGAGCCACTGAAGCGTTCAGCGGAGCTTTCTTGGTTTCTTCTTTTGCAGGAGCCTCTACTACTTCAGGGGTCTCAACTGCAACTTTGTTTTCTTCCATAAATTACGAATAAAAACTAGTGGTTTAACATTATTTATTGTACCTGTCAGACACGATGACGCGCACCGTACCCGAAAAAGCGGCGCAAATATACGTAAAATAATCTGATTTACAATATGATTGGAGAGATTTTTACAGCATCTTCCGACGCTTGAACAGATACAGGATTATGGCCAATGAGAATATCATGAAGCCGCATATGATCACCCACGACCAGGGCTTGTCCGACAGAGGAAGTTCCACGTTCATTCCATAGAAGCTCGCCACAAGAGTCGGCGGCATGAGCAGAAGGGAGATCAATGTGAAGATCTTCATGATCCTGTTCTGGTCGAGATTGATAAGACCGACTACGGTATCCTGAAGATACTCAAGTCTTTCGAAACTGAAGTTCGAGTGGTTTATAAGTGACGAGATATCCTGCAGGAGAACATTGAAACGAGGCTCGAGCTCCGACGGATACTTGTCGCTCTTCATCATATTGGAAATGAGCCGCTGTTTATCGACAATGTTCTCGCGCACGGTCATCGTATTGTCCTGCAGCTGGTTGATATCCAGAAGGAAGTCCTCATTGATATCCTCCTGCTGGTTTATCCTCTTGCTGTATTGCGCGATTTCCTTGGACATGAGCTCTATCATGTCGGCATCCAGATCGACTCGCTGGTCCATGATGCTGACAAACACCCAATAACCGTTCGGGAACAGACGCGGAACCGCCTGCATCTTACGCTGCAGTTCGGTAAAGCTTCGCAGAGGGACATCTCTCAATGTAGTGAGCACATTGCCCACAAGCGTGAAAGACACCGCCTCCATGGCATATTCTTCCGGACCCGGAATAAGGAAGTTCGTGTTGGCGAATATGGCTGTGTCGGTTTCTGAAAAACGTGAAGAACTCTCGATTTCCTCTGCCTGTGCACGACTCTGGATTTCAGTGTCAAGAAACTTTTCCACCGTTCTCTTTTCGTCCCCGGACGGAGAAAAGAGGTCTATCCAAATCACATCCTCGTGTACAAGAACATCTAAATCGGCTGTGGACTGTGAGTAAACAATCTTGCCGGCTGATCTGTAAAAAATCGTAATCATACCTCATCTGATTTTATCCGGACCGTAGTCAGGAGGTTCCAAAGCATAACAAGCCCGCTCATCTACGGAAAAGCAAGCCCACAAAATTATCACTTTTTCCCGAAATGAAGAAGAAAAAGGCAGTATATTTGTGAAAATTATCCATAGAACATGACAGACAGAACAAAAACACAGGGGCTGCTGGCCCTGAGTCCGCTCATTGTATTTCTCGGAATATACCTCATCTCCTCCATAGTCGCAGGAGATTTCTATAAGATTCCTATAGCCTCCGCATTTCTCATAGCCTCAGCCTACGGCCTGCTCATCAGCAAAAAAGGTCCGCTCGAGGACAAGATAGCCGTCTTTTCACAGGGCGCAGGACAGAAAAACGTCCTTCTCATGCTCTGGATATTCATCCTCGCCGGCGCCTTCGCGGAAACCGCAAAAGAAATAGGCGCAATCGAGGCCACTGTCAATGTCACACTGGCGATTCTGCCACCGTCAATGATATACGTGGGATTGTTTCTGGCGTCCTGTTTCATCTCAATGGCGATAGGAACCAGTGTCGGCACCATAGTAGCCCTCGTCCCGGTAGCCGCGGGAATAGCAACGGAATCCGGCATTGACACGGGCTTCATCACTGCCATTGTCGCCGGCGGAGCATTTTTCGGCGACAATCTTTCCTTCATTTCGGATACGACAATTGCAGCCACAAAGACTCAGGGCTGCCTCATGTCAGACAAGTTCAAGGTCAACCTCAGAATCGTCGCCCCGGCAGCATTGACAGTCGCGGCAATATATGTCATAATGGGACAGGGCGCGTCGTTTGCGCAGCCGGCAGGCGACATCAATTGGGTCAGGCTCATCCCCTATATTCTGGTAATCGGGCTCGCTCTTTCCAGCGTCAATGTAGTGGAAGTCCTCGCCATCGGCATCGTTGTCAATGCAATAATCGGTTTTTCTCAAGGCACTCTTGACTGGACCGGATGGCTGGGCGGAATCGGCAAAGGTATTGCCGGAATGGGAGACCTGATAATAGTGACAATGCTGTCCGGAGGCATGCTGGAACTGATCAGGTACAACGGAGGCATCGACTATCTCGTCTATCTGCTTACCAGACGGATAGGAGGCAAACGCGGTGCGGAACTCAGCATCGCTGCCCTTGTCAGTCTGGCAAATGTCTGCACGGCTAACAATACAATCGCGATTCTCACCACAGGAGGAATTGCAAAAGATATCACTTCGCGTTTCGGTCTGGACCCGCGCAAGACTGCCAGCATCCTGGACACGTTCTCGTGCGTAATCCAGGGGCTTCTACCCTACGGTGCACAGATGCTGATGGCCTCAGGCCTCGCAGGAATATCTTCACTCAGTATAATCAAATGGCTTTTCTATCCGTATGCCTTGGGCATTTTCGCCATAATGGCCATCATGCTGAGACTACCGAGAAAATACAGCTGAAAAAAAATCGCCTCTCTCAGAAAATATCCAGAACAATATTGATTCCCAACGCAATAAGGACAATGCCGCCCATCAGCGAAGCCGGTCTTCCTGCACGTTTTCCGATGAAGCAGCCGCCCTTGATGCCGACGACCACCGTCAATATCGTGATCAGGAAAATCGAAATCAGGATGGACTCCATTCCCGACAGGCTGCGCCCCGACATTGACAATGAAATTCCTACCGCAAGAGCGTCAATGCTGTCCGCGAAAGCCGCAAGCACGATATTGCGCAACGAGTTGAGCGACTGCGACTTCTCCTGCGAAAACGCGTCCTTTATCATCTGTCCGCCTACCAGCACGAGCAGCAGCATACCGATATATTTGACGAAGTGGATGACATATCTTGCGATAAAATCTCCGAACGCCCAGCCGATAAAGAGAAGCGCGGTGTGGATCACGGCGAATATGAGAGCTACCTTCAGAACCCTGACGAGAGGGACCTTCTTCATCGTCACGCTTGAGCACAGGGCCACTGCAAAACAGTCGGCGCACAACGACGTGGCCAACAAAATGTCCTTTAAAACAAAACTGTCCATAATAGTTAAAGTTTACCTCTGGAACTTTAACCTTTGAACATTTGTCTGTTGACTATGGAGCGACCCAATGTCAACTGGTCTGCATATTCCAAATCATCACCGAAACCGAGCCCGCGGGCAAGCGTGGACACTCTGACTCCGAATGACGAAATCTGTCTGTATATATAAAATGCGGTAGTTTCTCCTTCGACGTCACCGCTCAACGCCAGAATCACCTCCACCGACTCAGGCGAATCCGCCGCCTGCGCCAGTTCGGCAATCCTGTTTTTCAATTCCGCAATCGTAAGGTCGGACGGGCCGATGCCGTCTATCGGCGATATCTTCCCGCCCAGCACATGATAAACTCCGTGGTACTGCCCCGTCGCCTCAACACTCATCACGTCCCGGACATTTTCCACGACGCAGACTGTCTTGTGGTCGCGGCTGTTGTCCGAGCAGATGGAGCATTCTTCCTCATCCGATATCATCCGGCAGGTACGGCAGTATTTCACGTTTTCCCTGAGCAATCTTACAGATTCCGTAAAATGCCGCACATTGTCCACCGGCTGCTTCAGAAGATGCAGCGCCAGACGCAACGCGCTCTTTTCCCCGATTCCGGGCAATGAGCTGATTGCATCTACCGCATTTTCAAGAAGTTCTGACGGATATTTCTCACTCCGCATTCTTGTCGCCTCCTTCGTATGCGTCCACCGCTTTCCTTACAGAGCCGTATTTCAGGAGCAGCCTCTTGGCAAGGTCGTAATCCTCGATTCCCGTCTCGCCCATAATCATTCTCGAGCCGCGGTCCACAAGTTTCTTGTTGGTGAGCTGCATGTCCACCATCTTGTTTCCCTTAACATGTCCGAGACGGATCATGGATGCCGTGGAAATCATGTTGAGAACGAGTTTTTCCGCAGTTCCGGCCTTCATTCTCGTACTTCCTGTCACAAACTCCGGGCCAACTACGACCTCTACAGGAATTTCCGATTCCGCTGCCAATGCAGAGCCCTTGTTGCAGGTTATACAGCCTGTCAGCATACCGTGCTCCCGTGCAGTCTTCACTGCACCTATCACATAAGGAGTGGAACCTGACGCAGCAACACCTATCACCACATCGTTCTCGGTAGGAGCAAACGGCTGCATGTCGTTCCAGCCGCCGTCAAGTTTGTCTTCTGCCGCCTCCACAGCATCACGGATAGCTTTGTCGCCGCCGGCAATCAGACCTATGAACTTGTCGTGCACTCCGTAGGTCGGCGGGATTTCAGAAGCGTCCACCACACCGAGCCTTCCGCTGGTTCCGGCTCCGAGGTAGAACACCCTGCCGCCCCTTTTCATACGCTCCACGACACCTTCCACAAGTTTCTCTATCTGAGGTATTTCCTCAGCCACAGCCGCAGGCACGCTGCTGTCCTCATTGTTTATTCCTGTCAGAATCTCCTTCACGGTCATATCCTGAAGGTTCTGATAATTGGATGATTGTTCTGTTGTAGTCTTTACATTCATACTCCGCAATGATATTTTACTAGGCCCTCTATCGGAGAAGGCGTGATTTCAGAAATTGTCACTCCGTATTCTGATGCAATTCTTTCCAGAATTTCCTTATGCGCATAGGCATAGCCGCCTACCACGCCGACACGCTTTCCCTTTATGTCATACTGCGACAGACAGCGCTCGAACAGTGCTCTGAAGTTATTGTCAATCAAGTTCTTCACGTACTCACAGCTGTCATAATGCCGTGAAATGAACGGAGCGAACGAGCCGAGGTATCTGGCCGGAGCCACTCCCTTATAGACTTCATTTACGACTGTCAGATAGTCCACCTTATATGTCGCAGCGAACTCAGACGCCAAAGGCTCAGGCACAAGTCCCTTCAGAAAATCAGCCATAAACCGCTTTCCGAGACTGGCTCCTCCGCCTTCGTCTCCAAGTATGAAGCCGCCGGAACGGACATTCTTCACTATCTTTTCGCCGTCGTATTCACAGCTGTTGGATCCGGTCCCGAGAATCACGGCGATACCAGGTTCCCTTCCGCATACCGCCCTTGCAGCATCCAGCAAATCGGACGCATACTCAATGGTCGCCTCAGGGAAAGACTTTCTGAATACAGCATCAAGTCTCACAGCGCTGTCAGGCACCTGCTTTCCGTCAGAAATCAGTCCTGCCGCATAGAAATGAATCTCCCTCACAGTCTCTCCGGAGGGATTCAATCCCGTCACAGCTTCTTTCAGCACATTTTCAATGAAGGAGGACTCTGCCGTGGCGACATTCATCCCGGGAGTCTTCATTGAAAATGACTTACCGTCATCAGATATGGAGCGCCAATCAGTCTTGGTCGCTCCACTTTCTGCTATGATGATCATGACCTATGCCTTTACCGGAATGGCTTCGAGCAGAGCTACGAGGAACTTCCAGCATTTGTCCACAGTGTCGATCTTCACTCTCTCGTCAGGTGAATGAGGATGGAGCAATGTTGGTCCCAGTGACACCATATCCCAGTTCGGATACTTGGCGCCGAGCAGCGCGCACTCCAGACCGGCGTGGATAGCCATCACCTTCATGTCCTTGCCGAACAGTTTGTGATATACATCATTCAGCAGACCGATGACCGGAGAGGTAGGAACCGGAGTCCATCCCGGATAACCGCCGAATGTAGCGAAACTTGCACCTGCGAGTTCGAATACACAGCGCATCTTTTCCGCGAGGTCTTCCTTGGCTGAATCCACTGAACTTCTGATCAGTGACCTTACCGTGAGGTGACCCTCTTCAGTACGGACAACTGCCATATTGACAGAAGTCTCCACCAGTCCCGGCATTGACGGACTCATTCTCTCCACGCTGCTCGGGCAAGCGTAGATGGCTTTGACAGCCTTGAGCATGACGTCATCTTCTATATAAGAGGTATAAGGCTCAGCCTGTTTCTCGAAGTAGCACTGTGCAGAAGGGTCAGTATCGGCGAACTCTGCCTTTGCGACCGCGAAGACCCTCTCCACTTCAGTTTTTACGGCTGCTTCATTTTCAGCAGGCACCAGCATTGCCACATCCGCCTCGAACGGAATTGCATTGCGGAGGCTTCCGCCGGTGAAGTCAGCGACTTTCACGCCATATTTCTCGAGCAATGGCAGGAGAATCCTCACGGCAATCTTGTTGGCATTGGCCCTGTAGAGGACAATGTCCTGGCCTGAATGCCCGCCTTCAAGTCCTTTGACGGTGAGCTTATAACTTACGTATCCGTCACCGGCCTTGACTGTCTTGTATGTGAAGTCAGCCATTCCGTCCAATCCTCCTGCACAGCCGATATAGAGTTCACCTTCAGCCTCAGAGTCCAGGTTCAGAAGGATATCACCTTCGAGCTCACCAGGTTTGAGATTCTCCGCTCCTGTCATACCGGTCTCCTCATCATAAGTGATGAGAACTTCTATCGGACCATGTTTCAATGTCTTGTCTTCGAGGGCAGCGAGCGCCAGGCTGACTCCGATACCGTCATCAGCTCCAAGTGTAGTGCCCTTGGCAGTAACCCATTCTCCGTCAATCTGCGTCTGTATAGGATCTTTCAGAAAGTCATGAACCGTGTCCGCTGTCTTCTGCGGAACCATATCGACATGAGCCTGGAGAATCACGCCTCTGCGGTTCTCATATCCCGGTGTAGCCGGTTTTGTGAAAATGATATTTCCGGTTTCATCTTTACGGACTGAAACGCCATGTTCCTTGCCCCAATCCAGAAGGAACTGCTGTGCTTTTTCTTCGTGTTTTGATGGACGCGGAACCTGAGACAGTTCATAGAACGCTGTCCATACGCTTTTCGGTTCAAGATCTTTGATTGTCATAATCTTATATATTTAGTGATTATTCTTATGTTCTTGTTTTGCGCAAACTATTTCGCAGCCAGCGGGAATGTGCTTTCAAGGCCCAGCTGATAGACAGGCATACGGCTCTGCAGCAGGACATTGACCCCGTCGGTAAGCTTCACCGTGCAGATGGCAGGAATGCGGTAATGCGCGAGTTTTCCTTTGGCCCTTTCATTCTTGCCGGCAGGTATTTCGATGCTGTCCGCAGCAAATTCGAGCAGATACGGTTTCCCTGAAAGGTCATCTGACGGAACCAGTCCTTTGGAGTCGGAAAGACGGAAAGCCACATAAAGCTGTGACTCATTGGCCTTGGACGGCACCACGTCATAGTTCATCTCCTGCTCAGAGTATTCGCTGTAGCCTATGAACATTGACATATACTCGCTTTCGAGGCGCGCGATTTCAGCGACGGCAGAGGCCATGGCTTCACCGCTGAAAGTGGCGTCGGTATCGCCGGTCACGATCTGCACACGTTTCTTGCGCAGGCTGAAAATCATCTCTGCAGCCTCCTTGGCACGAGATTCGAGTGACTTCTGCACGACCATCTCCTGCTGGACAGCCACCTTGTTGTAAGCAGACTCGCTCTTCACGTTGCGGTACAATGTCGCAGCTTCCGATGTAAGGTTCGAGGTCAATCCCCTGTCCGAGAAATCAGCCTTCTTCTCTGAAGGGAAGCGCCACTGCGTGGTCTCCTGACTGCCGGCCGACACAGAGACAAGTCCCTGTGAGGTCAATGCCAGGAAAGCCTGCATCCCCATACCCGGTTCGAGCTGGTAGCGTGCCGACTGGTCCGCCTCCACGAATGAGGACATTTTCACAGATGTCACCGTATAGGAAACCGCATCCCTCTGACGGGCTTCCACGCCGAGATACTTCTGGGCATATTTCGCATACGGCCCAGCAAAGAAACTCTCTTTCTGAGCCTTGACTTCAAGCCGTAACGATGTGGAAGGCAATGAATATACAAGACTTCCTTCAGGGTCGCTCTGAGCGGAGAGCTGAAAACCGGCCGCCATTGTCAATGCAGCCGTAACGATTACTGCAAATGTCTTTTTCATAACTATCTTTTCCATCTTTTATGGGTCCACAGATAATTTGTAGGCTGGTCATTGATATCCTCCTCCAGCAGTCTGTAGAACCTGTTCATTATTTCTTCAGGAGTAAACTGCGATGCATCCTCGCATATCTCCTTGAATGTCATTTTGTAACCGAAGTCTTCCTTCTCACGGAATGCCATATAGACCACGGCGAACTTCAGCTTGCATGCGATCGAAGCGCCTCCGGTCATCGTCCTCGTCGGCTGGTGCATGAAATTGTCCACAGTATGCGCCGCAGCATAGACATAAGGGCACTGGTCCGTAGGGAACACATACAGACGCTTCTCAGCCCTGTGTTTCACCACGAAGCGCATGATGTTCTTGGATTCAACATAGGTGGTGCCGTAGTTTTCCGGAGATATGGCCGCGCACCGGTTGGCGCCGAGCACCTTGTCCCAGAAACTGCTTTTCAGTTCCTTATATACGACCGTTACCGATTTCTCCCCGAAATGGACTTTCTCTGTGACCGGAATATAGTTCATGATTCCGCCGGTCAGTTCCCAGTTTCCGAGATGGGAATTCAGGACAACCACCCCGGGTCTGGTTTCATACAGCCTGTCCAGCAGTTCAGCATTGACGGTCTCGCAGATATGGGAGTCCCTCAGCCGTTTCGTGTCGTGGGCTCCGGCAAACCAGAATGTCTCTGCGAACAGCCGGCCGAAATGCTGATAGAAGCCTTTGGCGATATCCTTCAGTTCCGAATACTTCTTCTGCGGGAAAGACCGCGCCAGGTTCACCATCACCACGTCGCGCCTGTAATGCATTGGCCCTGAGGCGAGCCACGCTACGAACCTGCCCCAGAAATAATGGACTTTCAGAGGCTGCAACGCGAGCAGTCTCATCAGTCCTGTCATCAATTTCACTCCTACACTCATATTCTTGTCTGTCCCGCAAAGCGAAAGCATAGTTACAAATATATGGATTTATTGGCAATTTCGGCAATCTGATTATTGATATTTCCAATGTTTCTGTGTAAGTTTGTTACTCGTGAAATTTTAAAACCAGACAAGACAATGTTCAAAGACCAGCCGAAAGGATTGTTCGCCCTCGCTCTTGCCAATACCGGAGAGCGTTTCGGGTACTACACTATGTTGGCCATCTTCCTCCTGTTCATTCAGGCGAAGTTCGGATTCAGCGCAGCAGTTTCCACACAGATTTATTCCATTTTCCTCGCCGCGGTTTACTTCATGCCGCTTTTCGGAGGAATGCTTGCAGACAAGATCGGTTATGGCAAGTGCGTCACTACAGGTATCGCCGTCATGTTCATCGGCTACTTGTGTCTCGCCATCCCGACCGGACCGGATCTCCCAGGTAAAATCCTGATGTTCGCGGCATTGGCCCTCATCGCTACCGGAACAGGACTGTTCAAGGGCAACCTCCAGGTGATGGTGGGAAATCTCTACGATGACCCTAAGTACGCATCGAAGAGAGACTCCGCATTCAGCCTCTTCTATATGGCCATCAATATCGGTGCGATGTTCGCTCCGTCGATGGCAAAGGCTGTCACCAATTTCTTCCTCGGAAAATCAGGATTTACATATGTGGCTGACATCCCGGCACTTGCACACCAGATGCTCGGCGGAACGATTCTTCCGGAGAATGCAGACAAGCTTCAGACTCTGGCAAACGGCATGCCCGGTGCGGCAGGCATGGACCTGGCCACATTCAGCCAGACCTACATCGACAAGCTCTCCACAGCATACAACTATGGCTTCGGAGTGGCCTGCATTTCCCTTATCATTTCAGTAGCAATCTATTACAGCTGCCGTTCATGGTTCAAGAATGCTGATGTGAATGCTAAACAGGCGCAGGCTGCCAACCATGCAGAGGCAGAACTTACTCCTGCACAGACAAAGAGCCGCATCACAGCCCTCATGCTCGTTTTCGCTGTCGTGATTTTCTTCTGGATGGCTTTCCATCAGAACGGAGCCACAATGACATTGTTCGCAAGAGACTACACCGCAAGCACGGTCGAGGGCGCCACACGTATCGGGTTCAACATCTTCAGCCTGTTCCTTATCGCAGTATCTGTCTATACGCTGTTCGGAGCATTCCAGTCTGAGACGAATAAAGGCAAGACAATCTGCGGAATCTGCACGGCAGCACTGTGGCTTGGCGCATACGCAGTATATGCAGGTATGCCTGCAAAGGTCAATATCCTTCCTTCTGACTTCCAGCAGTTCAACCCGTTCTTCGTGGTGGCATTGACCCCTGTATCGCTTGCGATTTTCGGCGCATTGGCAAAGAAAGGCAAAGAGCCTTCAGCTCCACGCAAAATCGGCTTGGGTATGATTGTGGCCGCTGTAGGTTTCAGCATCCTGACTTTCGCTTCCCTGAACTTGGCTTCGCCTAAGTCATTGAACGGAACCGTCAGCCCTGACCTGATTTCTCCTGAGTGGCTTATTTCCACATACCTCGTACTGACATTTGCAGAGCTTCTGCTCTCTCCGATGGGTATCTCCTTCGTTTCCAAGGTAGCCCCTCCTAAATACAAGGGCGCTATGATGGGATGCTGGTTCGCAGCTACCGCTCTCGGAAACTATCTGGTATCCATTCCTGGACTCCTCTGGAACAAGGTGGAACTCTGGGGCGTATGGGGACTTCTCATCGTTCTCTGTCTGCTCTCGGCGCTCTTCATCTTCTCCATCATGAAGAAGCTCGAGTCAGCTACCGAATGCTAATGCCATCCGCCGCCGAGAGCCTTGTAGAGTCCGACGACCGCAAGGTTCTCGCGGGTTTTGGCCTCACTGAATTCGATCTGGGATGACAGATATTTACGCTGCGCATCCAGAACATCGATATAATTGATTACTCCATTGATATACTGGCTGTTAGCCAATGTGACATACTTTCCGGACGCTTCTTCCTGAACGGATTTCGCAAAGGAATTGGTACGTGCCGACTGGAAAACGACAGTAGCATCATAAACCTCTCTGAAGGCCTGCAGTACATCTTTTTCATACTTGAGCCGAGTCTGCTCGTATGAAGATACTGCGGCCTTCATTGCTGCTTTACGCTTGCCGAACTCGAAGACAGGCGATGCCAATGTCGCTCCGGTGAACCAGAACGGAGACTTCAGGAAATCCTTGAGTTCATCATTTTCCAGACCCGCCCCGAGATTGATCACGAAAGACGGGAATCTCTCGGCAATAGCCACTCCCACGCGGGCCTCGGCAGCCTTCAGAGAGTGCTCTGACATCATCAGGTCAGGCCTGCGTTTCAGAATATCAGACAAGACCCCTGACGGAACATCAGAATCACCATATAAGTCTGAAGCTGAAACACTTCTGGCAATATCCTTAGGATAAGAACCTGTAATGAAGCACAGTTCGCTCTCCTTGAGCGCAACCTGTTTCTGCAGGTCAGGAATCATGGCCTTGGACGAAGCAAACTCCACAAGTGCCTGCTGGTAAGGTATTTCCGAAGTCAGACCGCCCTCTGCCCTGAGCTTTGCCTGCTTCACGGACTCACGCCTGGTTTCCATGGTATTGGTGACAATCGCCATCTTCCTGTCCAGGCCCACAAGTTCATAATAAGCCGAAGCCACACTGGCCACTATGCTCATTTTCACTGCTTTCTGGGCATCCTCTGCAGCAAGGTAGTTTGCCATCTTCTCCCTTCCGGCCCATTTCAGGCGTCCCCAGAAATCCACTTCCCAGGCAAGCGAAGCCTTCACTCCGAACTCAATATCATCCGGACTCTTGCTCTTGCCTCCGTAATTGCTGTGGTCATCCTGCGCATAACCTTTCGCGGAAACTGCCGGCAACTGCGCCGCCTTCTGCATCCTGTACTTGTAGCGCATCTCATTGAGCCTCTCCGCCGCTATCAGCACATCCTTGTTATAAGTCAATGCCGTTTCTATAAGCCTCTGAAGCTCAGGCTCACGGAACACTTCCCGCCAGTCCGAATCCGCAAAACTGCTGTCGCCAGCCTCGGCCGCAAAAGACTCCGGCACCTCACCCAGATCCGGCTTCTGACAATATCTCGATGTCGAGCAGGAGTTCAGGGTCAATGCAGAGGCCACAACGACCACCAACATTGACATGAACGATTTCTTGTCTTTCAGGACAGACTTCATTTTAGGACTCCATTTGTTCATAAGCGACTTGAGTTTATATATCAGCACGAAGAAAAACGGCACGAAAACAATCCCGACGGTGATGCCTGCGATCATACCGAAAAAGACACCTGTACCGATGTTCTGACGGCTCTCGGAGCCCGGTCCGCTGGCAAAAACCAACGGCAGCATACCAAGGATGAAGGCCAATGACGTCATCACGATAGGCCTGAATCTGAGTTTGGCGGCAGTTACGGCAGCTTCTACCACATCCTTGCCTGCCTCAACCTCTTCCTTGGCAAACTCCACAATCAGAATCGCATTCTTCGCCACGAGTCCCACAAGCATGACGAGACCGATCTGGAAATAGATATTGCTTTCCATGCCCAAGACGGCAATTCCAAGATATGCGCCGAAAATGGCGATCGGCAGGGATAGTATCACCGCCACCGGAACCAGCCAGCTCTCATACTGCGCGGCAAGGAAAAGGAACACGAAGAGCAGGGCCAATGCCAGGACAAGACCTGTCTGGCCGCCTTCCTTCTTCTCCTGATATGACATTCCGCTCCATTCCACACCTATATTGTCAGGAAGATGTTCATCCGCAACTTTCTGGAGTATGGCCAGCGCCTCTCCCGAGCTGACACCGTTTGCCGCTTCGCCGCTGATCGTGGAGGAGTTGTACATATTGAACCTCTTTATAGTACCCGGTCCGGTCGTATAATGAGTGTTGCCCAGGGCATTGACAGGAATCATGGTGCCTCCGGAACTCTTCATGAAGAAGAGGTTCAGGTTGTCGGTATGGGCTCGATATGGCGCATCTGCCTGGATATAAACACGATAGATGCGGTTATACATATTGAAGTCATTCACGTAGATCGCTCCTGTGAAAGCCTTGAGCGTAGCGAAGACATCCGCCATTGACAGACCGAGAAGCTGGATCTTGTCACGGTCCGCATCGAAATACAGCTGAGGTATATCCGCCTGCATACCGGAAGAAAGGCCGGTCAGCTCCTTCCGCTTCGACGCATAATATATCAATGTGTCGGTGGCATTCTGCAAATCGCGGTATGTGGCATCACCACGCGCCTCCAACACCATAGAGAAGCCTCCTGATGTTCCCAGTCCAGGGATAACCGGCGGCGTACTGATATACACCTTGCTTTCAGGATAACGAGACAGGGTATCCCTGACCATCGCGATAGTCCTGGTCATATCCGTCACCTTGCGCTGGTTCCACGGCTTGAGAATCACTGTCAATGTACTGCTGGACTGGGTAGTTCCTACACGCGGGCTCGAACCTGTGACATTGAGTACATAATCCACATCATGCTGACGGAGCAGGAATGCCATCGCCCTGTCGGTAACTTCCCTCGTACGCTCGAGGGTCGCGCCCATAGGCAGTTCCAGTTCCACAGTAAAGTAACCCTGGTCCTCCTTAGGTATAAAGCTCTGAGGGACAATGCGTGCAAGCACGAAAATACCTATTACGGCGATACCGAAGAACGCGAACATCCTTCTTGAATTATTGACAGAGAACCGCACCATCTTCGTAAAGAACGACGTTCCCGAATCCATCCACAGATTTATCTTCTTGAATATGAAGTTGTTGGTCTGCTTGCCGTCATGCGGCTTGAGGAATTTCGAGCACATCACCGGGCTCAATGTAAGGGCCACGACAGTGGATATGATGACTGACACGGCGATAGTTACGGTGAACTGACGGAACAGCTGCCCGGTAATGCCGGAAAGGAAGCTCACCGGCACGAACACGGCACAGAGCACAAGGGACATCGCCACGAGGGCTCCCCCGATTTCGCTCATCGCCTTCTTGGTCGCCTCATAAGGGGACAAGTGCTCGGTCGTCATGATACGGTCAACATTCTCCACGACGACTATGGCGTCATCGACCACGATTCCGATGGCAAGAATAAGTCCGAGAAGTGTCATCATATTCAGCGAGAAGCCGAAGATGAGCATGATTCCGAAGGTTCCTATCAATGATATAGGCACCGCAATGGCCGGGACCAATGTCGCCCTCACATTCTGCAGCGAAAGGAACACCACCAGTATGACGAGGACAAGGGCCTCGAACAATGTCCTGTACACATGATGTATGGACTCTGAAATATAGGTGGTCATGTCGAACGGAATGTTGTAGGACATCCCCTCCGGGAAGCTGGAACTGATTTCCTTCATCTCGGCACGGACATTCTCAGCCACCTCCATCGCATTGGCACCCGGAAGCATATATACATTGACCACTGCCGCATTGCGGGCATTGATACCGCTCTCAGTATTGTAGGACTGGGCTTCGAGCGAAACCCGGGCGACATCCTTGAGACGGATGATAGAGCCGTCCTCGCCGGTACGGACCACTATATTTTCAAATTCCTCCACCGAGGACAGACGACCCGGAGCAGTAATCGGAATCGTCACGTCCACATCCGTAATCGGCTGCTGTCCAAGCACTCCAGCCGCTGCCTCACGGTTCTGGTCCTTCAATGCGCTCTGCAAGTCCTTGACTGTGATACCGAGGCTTGCCATCTTGTCCGGCTGCACCCATATCTGCATCGCATAATAACGGCTGCCGACATTGGAAACGCCGCCGACACCGGCCACTCGCCTGAGTCTGTCCTGGATATTCAATGTCGTGTAGTTGCTCAGGTACACTTCATCGAATTTCGGGTCATCGGACATTATGGTTATTGTCATCAGCTTGCTGGACGACTCCTTTTCCACGGAAATGCCGTTCTGCACCACCTCGGCCGGAAGTCTGGACTCAGCCAACTTCACACGGTTCTGAACTTCCACCGCCGCAAGATCCGGGTCAGTGGAGATGTCGAAGGTCAATGTCGCCGAGTACCAGCCGCTGTTGGAGTTGCTGGACTCCATATAGAGCATTCCCGGAGTTCCGTTCAATGACTGTTCAATAGGCGTGGCAACCGCCTGCGAGACAGTCTGGGAATTCGCTCCAGGATATGAAGTGGAAACGCTTACCACAGGCGGGACAATCTTCGGATACTGGTCCACCGGGAGGAGCGTCAGTCCGATAAATCCCACAAGTACGATTATAATGGATATGACAGTCGAGAATACCGGCCTGTCAATGAAGAAATCCGATTTCATAAGTAGAAAATTCTCTGGTTATCAATACTGGACCGCCTCCACCTTGTTTCCGTGGGAAAGTTTGTGCTGACCTTCCACCACGATCACTTCATTGGCTCGCAGACCGCGCTCCACGACAGTGACGTTCTCCACTTCAGGGCCGGTCTGGATAAAGCGTTTTTCTACAGTACCGTCCAGTTTTACGACAAAGACATATGCACCGCTTTTCTCAATGGTGATGGCCTTGGTCGGCACGGCGACTGCGTTTTCCCTGACATCCAGCAGCACCTTCACGTTGGTGAACTGTCCCGGAAGGAGTTCACGCTCAGGATTGGGCATCTCAGCCCTCACGGAAAAAGTACCCGATTTGGCATCTACCAGCGGATCCGCGAAATCCACGAGTCCCTTATATTTATACTGAGATTTGTCTGCCAATGTGATGGTGACATAAGGATTCCAATGACGGCTCGTGTCCTGCTGTCCGAGGTTCACATTCCTGGCCTTGGACTTCTGGTAATCCAGGTCTGTCATCTTGAATTCCACCAGAACGGTATCACTCTTGACAACATTGGCCAGAAGCGACTGGGCACCGGGACCGACCAGAGTTCCGATATCCACGTGCCTCTCACTGATGTAACCGCTTATAGGTGAACGCACTGTGGTATAGCTCAAAGCAAGACGGGCTTCCGTGAGATTGGCCTCACTGACATTGACATCAGCCTTGGCACTTTCATAAGCTGCGACAGCATTGTCCAGATCCAGCTGGCTGGCAGCCTTCTGCTCGTACAGGGGCTTGATTCTGGCGAGGTCACGCTCCGCCTTGAGAGCGATGGCCTTGTTCTTTGTAACCAACGCCTCAGCCCTATCGACCTGCGCCTTGTATTGTTTAGGATCAATGATAAAGAGTATCTGGTCTTTTTTTACATAAGTTCCCTCTGCGAACATCATCTTCTCGAGATATCCTTCAACCCTTGCCCTGACCTCCACAAACTGCTGGGCACGGATTTTCCCCGGAAATTCACCATAGACTTCCACATTGCGCGTACGCACCGTGTCCACGCCCACTATAGGGAGGACTTCCTCAAAATGCTTGGGTCTCAGAAAGATAACGAGCCCGACTACAACGACAGCTGCCGCCGCTACAACACCGATGATGGTCTTTTTGTCTAACTTTCTCATAAACGGAATAGATTAAGCGAAAGCCACCACCTATCAAATACTATTCCACAACAGCCACTGACGTATCTGAGAGGGCATTTTAAAACCGGGCCCCCAGAAATCTGGAGTCCCGGCTTCCATGAGGGCACCACATAGTATCATTATTTCCCACATCTTCAAAAATGTTCCAAGGGCGCACCGTTTAACTGAACTTCCGCCAAATGCTCGAATAACACAAGCACTTCAAAACAAAGAAGGCCAACAATTACTTGCAGACCTTCTTTTTTTATAGCTTATGATTTCACTTTAACTAAATCCGATAAAGAACCGAAGTACAATGGAAAGTTATCGAGTTTTGAAAAAACTATGTAGTTTAATTTCTTCCCATGTAACAATCTTATTCTTCTCTTCCTTAGGAAAAATGACTGATTCTATCTTACCAGGACCTATCTTGATTACCTTTTGATTATCAGATAAATTACCAGCCCTCATTACAGTCACTATTCCACCAACATACTCAGTAGAAGCATTGTAAACAAATACTTCAAGATAGATTGATGTTTCAGACACCTTATCTATCTGAACATATCCGTCGGCGACCTTGACTTTCGGGTATTCACGTAGAAAACTCAAAGAACACAAAAAAGTAAAAGATAAGAGAGCAACAAACGCTACTTTTAATAGTTTCATTTAAGAATAATTATAAGCGTAATAATTATTAATTGGAATAATAGCAATCGGCGCAATATTCATAGGTACCACGAGGATCATCACTATAGCCTTTGTAAGGATTACGGACAACGCTATACGACATTGTATAATTCTTTCCATTGCGCTTTTCTACAACCCTCAATTCCATGTTATCCTTATCAAACTCTGCTAAAACAGATTGCTTTGCAGCAGCACCATTCCGACCAACAACAGTGATTTTGTAAACAGTTATTGTTTTAAAGCCTGTAGCAGAAGCAGTTCTGTCACATGAGTAAGCCACCGGTTCCATATTGAAAAAGTCGGTGAAAGACATAGTGCAGAGAACTGTGACGGAAGTAAATATAAAAACAAGAATCTTTTTCATAGTGATTTATTTATTCTTTTCTCCATAATAATCACAAACGTCATCGTAGATATAGAGAGCAAGGGTAGATGCAGCACTAATAATAGCGGAGGTTCCACCGGTTGCTCCAGAGGCGGCAATACCACCTGCGATAGCAGCTTTCAATCCATCCTTAACCACTCTCTTTGTCCATTTTCCACAAACCACTTTGTATATCTTTTGGCTCGTCTGGCGGTTGATAGATTCCTGAAAAATTTCAACGCTAATGCTACGCTGATTATTGTCATCTTCAATTATAGCCTTATTTCCATACATAACGAGATAAACACCATCACCGACTTTTGTCCGGCTCTGGGCTAATGCATTAGCACCTAATACAATGGATACTAAAGCAACGATGAAAAGAACAACACGTTTCATTTCTTCACTGTTTTACTGTATTTCAAATGTCAGACGTCGATTCTGCTTTCTGTTGTCGGAGGTAGTATTTTCAACGACAGGATCATTCTCACCACCAGTAGCCGTTATAATTCTATCAGCAGTGATTCCTTTCTCAACAAGATAGGTCTTTGCCGCCTCTGCTCTTCTAAGACCAACACGCTCGTTAACAGACTTGTATCCAATATTGCAGGTGTGTCCTTTAATTTCAAGTTTGAGATCTGCATACTTGGACATGGTTTCAGCAATATTGTCCAAGTCCTCTTTTTGCTCTTCGGTCAAATCTGTTATGTCAAATTTATAAGAATCAACTACTGTCTGATTGACCGTACTTACTGCGTTTTCTTTTACGATACGTTCTCTCTCAAGCCTTTCAGCTTCCTCTTTGGCTCGTATTTCTTCAGGAGATGGCCCATTATCAACCGGCTTGAGACTCTGTGCAATCTGCTGATCTGTCATACTATTAACCATATTGATGGTATTCACTACAGTCTGTGTATTGCTCTTGATACCTAAATCATTATACCACTGGTTTTTCTCTTCTTGAGTCATAGAGTCATTATTCTGAATGCTCAAGACAACCCCTGCGAGATCGTTTGCGTTATCACTATTTCCTTCGAAACCAGCATCAGACAATACGGATGAAAGATCAAGACTATTAGCTACAAATAGTTTACGATTCTCATTCTTCTCCCAAGCAGCATCAAAAACGATGTTTGCCAAGTCAATATTACGCTGAGCGATAGCAGTGGACCTATCTGAACCCTTGTTCTTATTGTATTGATTATTAACTTTTATCAGATTACTAAGTTCGCTGACTAATTTAGCGTTGTCTGGGGCAAATCCAGTAATTACATCTGTCGCAGCATCGATAATCATATCCTGCTTATCGTATTTGTCTCCTGAAACAAATCTGTCATATCTATCCACATCAGCATTAGATAAACCAACTGAACCTAATGCGGTAGATCGGAAATTATCCAACTGATCATATCGTGTTTCCTCTCGGGCTTCACCTCTCAGATGCCAAGGAAGCAAATTGTCTCCACTAGTTCTACGAATATAAGCCTCATTCTGACTATCAAACCATTCTCTTCCTCTTCTATCAAACCATTCCTCTCCATACTTTTCCACCCAAGAATCATAAAAACCATGACTCTTGCAATATTCCATTTTGAACTGATCAACCTCAGACAAGTACTCCTTAAGCTCACGTTCTTTTCTCGAATTATAATCGTTAACAAAGTTGTCGTAATTATTCGCCGCGTCTTTCCCGTAGGTTCCAATAACAGAATCCACGGACTTAGCGGAAGTGGCATTAATTATGCCGTCACCAACATCAGCCAGTTTCATCCAAGAACTATCATCACTTACGCCGCAAGCACGTAGCAGCCCTCTTAAAAATTGTGCATCTGCTGTTTGAGTGGAAAGGACCAGCAAGGAAAACACCGTTGTAATAATGATAAATATACGTTTCATGGTCATTACTTTTCAAAAGTTATATTGGTATTACGAAGAAAGGGTTTAGTCGTGTTGTCAGGATAAACAAGAATCATGGAATTCTTTTTAAGATTGACAAGACCTTTCAATTTTAAAGAGTCTCTGCTCATGGTTACTGTATTCACCTCTATATCCGCATTCCTTTTTAGGTTGCCGGAAAGTTTATAAGTGCCATCAGCGACTTTGTAAGGAGCAACAACCAAAGCTGAATCAGTTACAACAGATTGCATAACCATTGCCTTGCCATCATCCATCAAGTAGATACTTGAAATTTGAAGACCTCTTTGGTCAAGATACTTAACAGGATCTGCACCAACCCAAACGGTATTTGCAGCCTTAGGAACCGCACAACCCGTTAATGCAGCGAGAAGTGCCATCAGAATAATAATTTTGTTTTTCATTACAGGTGTATTTTAGTGATACATACATTATTTTTATAATTCTTAGGCCTTTTTAGTGTTAATTTATAGACAAAAAGAAAGCGTGGGCCTCCTTTAGACTTATTCATCTGATTTGGCTCTGGACTGCCGTGGATTGAATAAGAATGGGAACTGCTCACACTTTCTGCTATCATGTGGGCAAAGCCCATAAAATAGCCAGCGCAAGCGTTATCACTCTTTCCAAATCCACTATGAATTGTCCAGATTCATCAAATTGGAACAAGCTAAACGCTTTCTATATGTCTGTTGTCCAAAAACAACGTAGCAAATATAGTATTTTTTTGAAACAATATAGGTGATGGCAACGAAAAATCGGTAAATTCTTAAAATACTGAATTTTAAGTATAACAAACCTTAGAATTACTTTTACGATAAGTTTAGCCAAATTCAACTCTCTCGTGGAAATCTCATCATTGCCATTCAAATTGCAAATAACTTCGTGAAGGAGTTGATAAATATCAAAAGATTAACCGGGGCCCCCAAAAATTTGGAGTCCCGACAATGATATTTTCAAGTGATTAGGACAATATACTAAAGCACTGTCCCGATGGCGCCTACGGGGGCAAGGATGGTATAGGACTCAGGAAGAGCAGCGTAGATAAGAGTATTTGTCAGACGCTGTGGACCTGGCTTTCACCCACGATACCGTAGGCTCAATCAATTCTCCTGAACATCTGGAAGCCGCCCGTAGATAGGTGCGAACGGCATCATCCAACTCAAGAACAATGCGACAGCAGTTGGTTAGACACCAAGGAAATCAAGGAACGAGAAGATTCTGTCTGCTGAGCCAGAGAAGGAAAAATTTGTCATAGACGGAATATGTGCCCTTGTCATTGGTTATGAAATCCTTGTCAAGCAAGGATTTGACTGAGGAAGATACGCTGCTCGGAGAAACCAGTCCATACTTTTTTATAAAACGGCTGCCGGTCACCTCGCGGGCGCTCTTTTCCGAGGCTATCGCAAGAAAAACATCACGCTGTTTCACAGACATCTGGTAGAGAAGTGACTCGTATGTGTCAGAAGAAAGCCTCACGATAAAATCGACAGCATCTTCAATCATACCGACGCTGCATGTTCCCCTCTTCTCTGTTCGTGAAAAAAGGACATTGAGAGTACGGTGTATGTAGCTGGTCACGGCATCTAATAAAGGAATCCAAGCATCCATAGAGGGAGTTTTGCCCCATCAGGAATGTCCCAATCATCTGCAAATATATATGAATCAGGAACTCCTGCAATCTGGGAGAAATCCTTGCTTCTTCCGCCTATTTCGAATGTATATCTCGAGTCAACCTTGAAATCTCCTTGAATCTTTCCATACTCCACCAAATGCGATTCCGACAGACTGTTGACGGCGAAGCTCTCCCGTACTGTGCCGATGTCCGCTTTGTCGGGAGCAAGAGCATATAGAATGTTCGGGTTTTCCATATACACTTTGTCCGGCTTTGCCAGCTTGCCCATCTTCTTCTTATCCGAATACAGTAGATTCAAGACCTTTGCGTCACCTAAATATTTCAGGTATTCCACGACAGTGTCTCTGCCGATTTCCAATGAACCGGCCAACTTGTTCGCATTGAGTTCAAACGGGACTTCCTCGGCTATGAGTTTGATTAAAGCCTGTACCTTTCGGATATTTGCCACATCGACTTTACATATCTGAGGCAATTCTGTCTCAATAATATAGTTGATTACCTGCTCGATACGGATGAAGTAATCGTCTTCTCCCTCCAGCAGAAATGGATAGTATCCTTTTTCAAGATATTCCTTGAAGTATGCGATAGGTTTGCACTTGGATGCGACCATATCCCATAAGTCAAGCGGATGTGACAGGATGTCCTCCAGTGTCCATTTCGGAAATTCAAGTCCGTGATAGAAACGGAGTGCTTCTCGGAATGAGAGGCCGGGCATAGTATACTTGATTGCACGTCGAGACAAGTCAGCATCACCTTCTTTGAGCTTAAGGAGGGATGAACCGCTCACGATCATCTTCAGTTTAGGGAACAGTTCGTATATCTCTTTTACCTCTTTGCTCCAATCCGATGTCCCTGCCTTATACTTGTGGATTTCATCTACGACAAGCAGCTCACCACCATTGATGAAAAACTCTTCGGCCAATTCCACCAAAGAACGGGTAGAAAAATCAACTGAGTCGGCCGAGCAATAGAGTGCCCTTCTGTCTCCTATTGGGTAATTTTTCTTTATGTACTGCCTCAGAAGAGTGGATTTACCGACACCCTTCGGTCCCATTATGCTGATAATCTGTGCGTTCCAATGAATCTGACCCATTTGATCGCGTACAACGTCCATTGATGTGTTTGCCAACAATCTGTCGTGTTTTCTAAATAATGCGTCCATAAAATGTAGGTTTATGGCTCAAAGATAGGGAAAGTGTTGCTTACGCGCAACACTTTTTGCAAAAAATGCTGCTTATGCGCAACACTTTTCGGCCGTTCAGTCCTCATAACCTCCCCATTGCAATGAGCCTGTGTTATGAGTAGATTTCTATAACTCAAGAGAGAGTCTAATAAAAAACACAATATATGACTTGGAAAAAGGCAACTAGGAAGGTGCTCCTCGAAAAAGGCGGCCCTTGCTTTCCCGCAGGCCTTTTCAACTCAGAAGTTTGATGTCAAAGCCCTCGCCCGCGTCATCAAAGACAGGATATAGCCGACAATCAAACTTTACAAGACAAACCTGAATGCTTTATGACCGGCAGAATGTCCGGGCAGTCTCTACGAGAAAATCAAGGAACGAGAAGATTCTGTCTGCTGAGCCAAAGACAGCTGCCGGTCACCTCGCGGGCGCTCTTTTCCGAGGCTATCGCAAGGAAGACATCAGGCTGTTTCACAGACATTCGGTCATACAGCACGGCAACGACTTCCGGTTCTATCGACTTCCCGTTTTCAGCGAACTTCTCCATTGGAAAGTTAATAGACATCATAGATATTACCATTTTTTCGTAACGACTTATTCGTAACGAAAAAATGGTAATACGAATGTATCCTCATGCCGGTACAATTGAAATGTCAAAAGCGTTTTCTAAAGCCCGGTCACCGTAATCCATTTCTGCGGATTCTTCTCGCCAGTGGAGACAATGGCATCCTCACCACCCTCTGGATTCAGGTAAACTGTCATGCGAGTTGTCACAGTCTCGTGCTCAGCAAGTTTGATAACTTGCGAAACTTCAGCAAATAAGAGCAGAGCCTGATCTTAACTTTTTCCCTAATAGTGATTAGAAATTACTGTTCGGAGCGTTTGAGGAATCATTAATAATGATTAAAAAACGATTTGCGTTTTGCCGTTGTTGTGAAATCACTTTATGTTTGCAACAACATATTGGCGTATATATTATGATGAATGGATTTTTATTTCGTGCCTTTGCGTGCATTTTTGTGCCTTTTTTGATGATGGCTTCGTCGGTTGAATCTTATGCTTCTGACGAAGATCTTGTCGGAAAGGTGAAATCGGAAGGAGCCTGTGATGATGGTTTTTTCAATGTCTGGAAATATAAACACCGTTATTGGTTCGAGATCCCAGATTCCCTTTTCGGTAGAGACATGTTGCTAGTGACATGTCGAGCCAGGACCTCCATGGATATGGGTTTCCGAAGCGAGAGTATAGACGAGAGGGTGTTTGTTTGGGAGAAAAGGGGGGATGACAAGATAGAACTAAGGGCAAAGTCGTTCCGAAAAGTGGCGGCTGACGGGAGTGCGTTGTCAAAAGCGGTGAAAGACTGCATGTTGCCGACTATTATCGCGACGTTTGATGTTGCGGGAAGATCATCTGAAGGAAATGCAATGATCGAGGTGACAGATCTCTTCCGCAAGGATCTGCTTGCATTCGGACTGGACTATAATCTCAAAAAGAAATATGCTATCGGGAGTTTAGATGAAAAGAGCAGTTACATAAACCATGTAAGGAGCTTTCCGACGAATATTGACGTATTGTCCACGAAGACGTACTCACTCAGCGGCAGCAGCAGTGTTATTGAGGATGGAGGACTTAGGACAACCACAATCCAGATTCATAACTCTTTGCTACTGCTTCCTCAGACACCAATGGTGCCTCGATATTCTGACAGTAGGGTAGGCTACTTCAGTCTTCGACAGTATGACTATGGTTTCGATGACGCTCAAAGGGCCGTTAGGACTTCTTGTATCAACAGATGGAACCTTGAGCCTTCAGACCCTGAGGCTTACTTCGCCGGAAAGACAGTTGATCCGGTTAAGCCGATAGTATTCTACCTCTCGCCTGCCATTCCGAAGAAGTGGGTGGAATATTTCAAGGAAGGAGTGGAGGACTGGCAAGAAGCATTTCGTGCGGCTGGATTCAGTAATGCTATAGTCGCCAAGCCCGTTCCGACCGAAGATGAAGATCCTGATTTCGACGAACTTGATGCAAGATACTCAATGATTGAATATTTTCCATCATATGTGGAGAATTCCTATGGACCATCGGTCGCGGATCCTCGTTCTGGGGAGATTATAAACAGCCATGTCTGCATTTATCATAACGTGATGAAACTACTCCACGACTGGTATATGATACAATGTGGCCCGGTTGATACGAATGCGAGGAAAATGGTTTACGATGACGCCTTGATGGGACGACTTCTCCGTTATCTGGTCTGCCACGAGGTCGGTCATGCTCTCGGACTGATGCATAATTTCGGCGCCAGCAGTGCTTTCCCGACAGACTCGCTCAGGAGCGCTACCTTCACTGCAGAATATGGAACCACTCCGTCCATAATGGATTATGCGCGCTTTAACTATGTCGCCCAACCTGAAGATACTGGCCTATCTCTGTTTCCTAAGATTGGTGAATATGACAGGTTTGCGATAGAGTGGGGGTATAGATTGTATCCCGGGGTGAACTCTCCTGAGGATGAGAGACTTATTCTAAATGATTTCGTTAAGAATCATGCAGACGATCCTAAGTGCAAGTATATCCGTCAGTTCCTTCTTCAGTCTGATCCGAGAGGGCAAACTGAAGATCTTGGTGATGACCCTATAAAATCTGCCGGTTACGGCCTGTCTAACCTGAAGATTGTGGCTGATAGTCTTGAACGTTGGACTTACCAGGAGGCTCACGACTACTCTGATCTAAAGGATATCTACAAGAAAGTTCAGAAACAATGGAGCCGTTATATGGGGCATGTTGTGGAACTTGTGACAGGAATATATGAGGATTACAAGACGACAGACCAATCTGGTCCTGTTTACTACCTGCCGGAGGTCTCAAAACAGAAAGAGGCTCTTGATTTCCTTTCCGAAAATGCGTTCAATATACCGGAGTGGCTAATCGGACAATCCTACATAAGTAAGTTTGACATGTCATTGACGAATACGCGCAAGGTTCAGGAAATGCAGGCTACGGTTCTCTATCGGTTGCTGAACGTAGGGGTTCTGATGCGCATGGATGATGGCTTTGAATCTGCTCCGGACAGAGTTTACAATCCGATGCAATACCTTGAGGATGTCCGCAAAGCCGTCTGGAAGGATATTTATGGAGACCGGGAAAGTGAAATCCATCTTAGGGTTCTTGAACGTGCGTACCTTTCGGACTGCAGAAAATTGTTGGAGTGGCATACGAAAAGCGATTTGGCGGTGACGCTGGATATGTCTGATTATGGATACAAGACAGCCATCCGTGCAGATCTTCGCAAACTTCGTTCGGACATCCGTTCCAAAAAGTCCAAGGATCCTCTTCTTAAGCAACACTATATGGAATGTCTGATGAAAATAGACTCCATGCTCAATTTGGAAGACATTAAAGGAGAATAATTATATGTCCCGTTTCCGCGTATTCTCATTGTTGTCGATACTGATGCTATTCGGTGTCTCCGCATATGGTCGTGATAGTGGGACATACACTATCAAGGCTGTTATTCTGGACAAGACTGGAGAGCCGTTGTCTGGAGCAACGATGCAGTTAGTCCAGTCTGGACTGTGGGGAATATCGGGAAAGGATGGCGAGGTGGAGATTAGAAATGTTCCAAGACTTCCAGTTGCCTATAAAGTCTCGATGCTTGGCTACAAGGATGTTGAGGGCGAGATTTGTTTGGATGGAAAGGATAACGTCAGGATACTCATGGAAGAGGAGTCTCTTTCGATGAGGGAGGTTGTGGTCGTTGCGCAGGCTGGACAAGGTGGTGAATCCACGACATCGATCATCGGGAGACAGGCTCTTGATCATCTGCAGGCAACAAGCCTTAAGGATATACTTCAATTGCTTCCTGGAGGCGTGTCGATGAAAAATCCTTCCCTTACGAGCCCGGGACAATTCAAAGTGAGGACTTTGGCTTCTGATGACAATGCCACGTTCGGTGCTGCTATAATCATAAATGGGATGCCGGTTTCCACTAATGCCAATATGAATACTGGCCTTGGATTGTCGTCTATTTCTTCTGGCAACTCGGGCGCGGATCTCCGAAGTATAGCTACGGACAATATTGAGTCGGTTGAGATTATTCGAGGAGTAGCGTCTGCTGAATATGGGGATGTATCTTCTGGAGTGATGATTGTGAATAAAAGAATCGGGGTGAGCGACTTGAATATGAAAGCTCGGATTATGCCTGGGATTATGCAGTTGCATGCTGGTAAGGGATTTGACATTAAATCTGCAGGTTCGTTGAATATCAGCGCGGACTATGCCAGAGGCACATCCGATCCAAGGTTTTTGACAGATAAATATAACAGAGGCCTACTATCGTTAGCGCACCGCAAGACACTCCTGGATAAAACTTGGACTCTCACTACGAACATCGATTTGTCTTATACTGGGGAGTGGAAGGGTGCGGATCCTGACGAACCTGAGGCGATGAAAAAATTCTTCTCTAGTCGTGACGCGTTCTCGTTGAGGCTGTCGCATAATGGGATGCTGAAATTAGATAAGGCGTTGGCGCGGACTCTGAAATATGATGTGGCGTTGTCATTGTCCTCTGACCGCATTTTTAACGACCGGCTGGTTTCCGTGGGCAGCGGAGCTATTCTTGACGCTACCAAGGATGGTATGTATGAGGGTACTCCATATCCTTCTTCTTATGAGACTTTGTCCGGGACCAAAAGTAATCCTGTGATGTATTGGGCGAAGTTCTCTGATTTGTTTTATCTGAATGTGGGGAATATGTCAAACAGATTCAATGTCGGAACTGAATGGAAAATTGAAGGGAATCGTGGCATAGGACAATATGACAAAACACTAAAATTCAAAGCATTCGCACAGGACCGCATCCGCAGATTTTGTGACATCCCGTATATGAACCAGATTTCTGCTTATGTCGAGGATAATGTGATCCTGACCTTTAGTGAAAGACGGTATCCTAATATCACTGGTCAGGCAGGAGTACGTTGGACGGTTGTCCAGCCGTGGAGGAATGAACGGATGATGGCGCTTTCCCCTCGTCTGAACATTGCTGTGAATCCTGTACGATATCTGTCCTTGAGGTTAGGCTATGGAATATCAGAAAAAGTCCCATCTTTGCAAGATCTTTACCCGTCGCCGGACTACTATGATTTCTACAACATGTCGGTTTCTGACGGACAGAAGAGTTACTATCTTTATTCCACAAGAGTTTTTGACAATAAACCCGTCAGCATAAAGACAATGCGTGGGACAAAGTACGAGCTTGGATTTGATGTGAGACTGGACAACGGAATGTCTTTCTCTGTCGTTGGTTATCATGAGAAAGTCTCCCGTTGCTTTGGTCCTGACAACTCGGAGTGGAAGACATTAGTGTTCGATGTCTGGAACGCAGCTGATGTTACATTCACTGGTCAGAAACCAATATATGACCAGCAAAATCCATCGCGAAGAGACACGGTTCTGTATAACCTCATCAGGCCGGGGAATCCTAAATCCCGAAGGAATAGGGGAATTGAATTTGATTTCAATTTTGGTAAGATTAATGCCACAAATACCTCGTTCTATCTTAGTGGAGCATGGTCTGAGACGAGGTCTTCTTCCTCGAATCTTGGCTATAAACTTCCTGTCGGAGAGGCCAGAAACTATGGTCCGGTCTATGTGGTGTACCCTGAAAGCTCGTATTCGTTTTCCGAAAGCCGTCGGTTCTCAGCCACTTTGCGGGTGGTCCAGCATATTCCAGCAATCAGATTCATCGTGTCTGCCTCAGCGCAGTGCATTTTGTACGAGTATGATCATGAGGTAAGTTCCGGGACAAGACCTTTGGGGTATATTTACGGGTCTGAATATATCAAGTTTACAGAAGACCAATTGGATGATATTGAATTCAACTTTCATGGATATATGCTCAAGGACCAGATATTCGACACCCGTATCTCCAATGTGCCTGTTACTTGGCCTGCCATATGGTGTCTGGATATGAGAGTGACAAAAGAAATTGGTGATAAAGCCGGTTTTTCGTTCTATGCCAATAATGTCCTGTTTAGCCAGCCTTGGCAGTCCAATTCGGTGAGTGTTAGCAAGGTCGAACGGAATGGAGGACTATTTTCGTACGGACTTGAGATATTCTTGAACTTTTAGGATGATTTATATATGATATTACAAACAATAAGTCAAAAATGAACAAAGTAATTAAACTTGCGGCTTTGGCAGCCGCGTTTCTCTCTTTCGCCGCTTGCGAAAAAAAGGATGACAACAATGTATCAATGACGGTCAATGTCATCATGCCATCTGATTTTCCAGAGTCTTCCCCGTCATATTCAGGTGATGTCACTATTACCAACACTACAATGGGCAAAACATACACGGTTAAGGCTGTTAACGGTGTTGCCAAGTTCGATAAGGTCTATCAAGGAATATATGAAATTCTTGTTTCCGGCTCTATGACAGCTGATGAATTCAAATCCGCTGCGCCTGAATTGGCGAATGGCTACGATATTCTCCTTAATGGAAACGCGTCCGATGTCCAGGTTATCAAGGAGGATGGAAAGGTCAATAGTGCTGATATTCAGCTTGTATGGTCTGTTAAAAGTGAACTCCTAATAAGCAGGATGTACACTAATGGTACAAAAAACAATGCGGGAAGAACCGTGAACTATCCGAAGTATTGGGAGATTTACAATAATACAGACAACACTCTCTATCTGGATGGTTTGTGTATTGCGCAGGCTCATGGAAACTCAACGTCAAAAAATCCTTGCGAACTTTACACGAAATACCAGAATGAAGCCACGTATGCTTCGCGTATTGCAAGACTTGACGGAACACATGGTGTTACTCAAAATATTCCACTGGAGGCTGGCAAGAGTATAGTTATCGCTTGGAATGCGCACAACTTCATCGTTCCGGAAGACACCGAAGGCGCGCAAGACAAGTGCACCATGAACGTGGATCTTTCCGGAGCGGATTATGAAATCGAATCTACAGCATATTTCTGGAACAAATATGGTGACAATACAAATGTCCCTAACCTTAAGGCTGTCTATGATTGTATGCCGAGTGCCGGCTTCCTTCAGATGACACAGGCCGTTTTTATATTCTTCGCGACAGAGGATGAAATCGATGGGTGGGAGACAGGTACAGATGCGACAAGTTACACTATAGCAAGCCAACAGAATTTGCCTGCGAAGAGGGTTCCTAATTCGATTGTTATCGATGCTGTAGAGACTGTCACGACCGGCGCTGCACAGCAAAAGAGAATTCCAGACGCTCTGGATGCAAAAGGTATTGAGTCTCTTTGGAATATGGGATACATTTTCGATAGAAAAGTTCAGTACGTCGCTGCTGACGGGCGCAAAGTCCTTCTCGATACTAATAATTCATCTAATGACTTTGTGGCTGTCGGTTCCAGCGATCCGGAGAACTATGATGGATCACATCTTGTCATAAAAAATTATGACGCGCCGGAGATTCAACCTGGCCACAAGAAATAGTGGTGTGCTAAGATATTTGGTTTTATCGTTAGTGATGCCGGCGGTCCTTTCTATTGGACTGTCGGCTCAGGTCGTGCTGTTTCCGGAGCAGAAAGACTATAACGTATGGCTTCGGACAGAAAATCCTGTTTCTATCGGAATTGTGACAATGCCTGATATCGGTCGGACGGGATTTGACGCGAAATCAACTTACGGGGATTTTCACAAAGCAATGGAAAGTGGCGTGATAAACTCTTGCGGATTCAACTCGTCCGGGTACAAATCCTTGAAGCCGTTGAATCTTTGGGGTAGTTTCAGGTTTAGTCAGGAACATCATCGGGGCAGATGCTGGTCTGACAATATAAATCCATACAATGGGAATCCTTACTTGACAGGATCATCGGTGAAAGGGAAGTATTCATACCAAGTGTTTGATTTCTCTGTAATGATGTCATCAAAGCGTCTATTTGGCTTCATGTGGGCTGGAATAGGGCTTGACTATTCATTGGGAGATTTTTCCAGATTGCAGGATCCACGTTCCAGAACTCAAGAAATTCGATATTCCATAACACCTGGAGTAGCCTTTAGATTAGGGAAGGAGACAATCGGATTGAACGTCCGCTATGGTTATTCCAAAGAGAAAATCGGATCCTATGTTTCCAAGTCCAAGGATGCTAAAGAATATCTTTTATATCTTCAGGAAGGCTTCGGAGTGTATTCGACTCATGTATCAAATGACTATGAGAGAAGAATTGAATCATGGTATTATGGTGTTGCGTTGCAATACTGGCATTCCTTCTGTGGGAACTCCGCTTTGCTTGCAGAGGTATCCCCCTACTATCGCAGTGATCTTGTGACTGATGCCAATATGGCGACTCCCGGAAATTACAAGGAAGCCGGAGCGGAACTTTCCATGGAAGTTAATATCGGAAACTGGATTGCGAATAGTGCATTAAGAATCACGTCCGGATCTGCTCAAAAAATATCCCAGAAAGCCGTCACGGTGAGTGATCCGTCAAGCGGAGTGGCATCCACACGCTATGAAACTATATTCTCCATAAAATCCTATATTTTACAGTCATTGAAGGGAGAAGTTGGGCTGTCGTATATGGCTATGGGTGATGAAATTACTGATTTTGGCAAATGGAACGTAGGGTGTAAACTGAACTTCGGAGGAAGGGAAGAAGAATATATCTACTATTCCCCGTCATCATCATTCGGGTGTGTGAATGTCTTTCCTTCTGTGCATGGAGGTGGCACCCTTTTCGACCGGAACGGTCATCGTCTTGCTCTGAACGGAGAATTGGCCTATAGGATTAATGTCGCTGATAGTTTTTCTATCAGCGATGAACTCAAAAATAATGTGGCGCTTGATAATGTCGTGAAGCCGGACCATGAGATAATGACTTCTGATCATATGAGGACATCAGCCGACCTGCTCTATGTTTTTCCTTTGCCTATAAGGCAAATCAGAAAGCGACTATCCGGTTTTGTCACACTGTCAGCTAACATGTCTTTAGCCTATGGATTCCATGGCTCAGGTAGAAATGTGTTCGGAATCTCTGTTGGAGTCTTTCATTGATTTGTTTGGGTTTCGACAGATTCATCTGGAATGCCAACCCCGTTTTCCGAGCACGGTCCTGGCTTTCACCCACGATACCGTTGGCGCAGACCTGGCCCTGACGTATCTGAGAGGGCATTTTAAAACCGGGGCCCCAGAAATCTGGAGTCCCGGCGTGAAAATCAAGGAACGAGAAGATTCTGTCTGCTGAGCCAGAGACGGCTGCCGGTCACCTGTATCCTCATACCGGAAAAAATGAAATGTCAAAAGCGTTTTCTAAAGCCCTGTCACCGTAATCCATTTCTGCGGATTCTTCTCGCCTGTGGAGACAATGGCATCTTCACCACCCTCCATGTCGAACAACGCCAGATTCACTTTCACCTTGCCGTCCACGACCTTCACCGAAGAACGCGGAACGGAAATCTCCGCCAGCCAGCCATTGTCAACATCAGACGCATCCGAAAGTGTCGCGTCATAGCGCACAACCGCCTTCGCTCCCAAATCTTTTTCAATCCAGTTGCCGGCATAGACTCCCTGATTCCTCAGACCGTTAAGCCCGACTTTGACTCTTAATGATTGAGCATTCAGTTTCGATGCATCAGACGGAGCAACGAATACCTGGACATAATCATCCTTCGATACATTCTCGTCACGACATTCCACAAGAAAATAAATATTGTCAGCATCAGCAGCACATCTCAATGTAGCTTGCGCCTGACATTTGCTGCCTGCAAACAATGCGTCATCAGCATTGACCCAGTCGGAATTCCCGCCGTCAATGACGACCTTGTGGGAAGACGCGGCAATGCGGTGATTAAGAGCCAATTTGCAAAGCGCCACGCCGACGTTCTTGTTGTCAGTGCTATTGCGCATATGAGTAATTAGTTCATGCGGACCATCCAGAAGAATGGAACTCCAGGAGCCCTTGGCAGGTAGATATTTACCGGCAGCGCCAAAATTCCTCGCCTGAGAATCTCCGATACGGAGCCATTGGTATGCATCCTGTCCGTATGAAACGACCGTTTCTCCGGACGGGAACTGGAGAAGACTTGGAGCAGAGCCGTTCCACACGTCAATCTTCCTGTCCACAGGACCGACTTTCGCTATCTTCACGTCCAAACCGGTACCATCTTTTTCTTCACCTTCAATGTAGTTCCAATTGCCGTCTTCAGGAGACCACGCAAAGGAAATGCAGAAATTCACACTTCCGCCGACAGGATAGTCGTGGGCAGATTCAAACACACCGGCCTTGCATTTACTGTCATTCAATATGATAAGCCCTGGCATCTGATCAGTGAACAGCCATCTTTCCTGATGTGCATCATACCAGGTATGCCTGATAACACGATACGGTTCTTTGCCCAATCCCGGAAGCCAGGTCTTGCCACCATCCGTAGAACGGACCATTGACGTTCCGGAATGGCTCCCGGAAATCCACGGGCGGCTTTCGGAAAAATACAATTCCAATTCGCCGTCACTGTCCTCAAGCATTATCGCTTCCCAATTCGGACCGCGATACACTTCATAAGGCTCACTCCACGTCTTGCCATTGTCCGTACTGCGACGCATTTCAATTCCCTGCTCATCTCTCCACTTCCAGAAAGAATAAGTACCTGTAGTTCTGAAAGATGCGAACATCAGCACATCTCCGTTCGAGAGCACCTTGCCGAAGCCGTTCGTATAAAGCCTGGTAGCATCCTGCCCGCGGGCATTCACGACGCTACGGGATGCAAACAATTTGCCTTGAGGGGTCCAATTGACAAGATCCTTACTGGTGGCCCAGTAAACAGTGGAACCGTTTCCTCCCGAATAATAATCATGCGCTGTAAGGATATATGACCCGTCAGCGAGTTTCACGATCCGGCTATATGAAGGCGAGTCTGTTCCCAGGACAGAAGCTCCGACATTTACAATACTCCGATAATTCAATGTCAGAACAGATTGCGCCCAATCATCCTTGTGCGAATTGACCGCATCGGCGGAAGCATTGAGCTTTTCAAAAGGAGTCAATGTCAATGTCGTCGATTCCGATGGAATCTGCTTGCCGCCGTCATCAGGTCCTTCTGCCTTGCAAGAAGCCAAAGACACCGCAGCAAGAAGCGCCAAGCCAGTGTATATCTTATTCATAATAATCTTTTAGTTCAATGTCAAAGAAAGCCATTCTGCAGGATAGTCACTATTCTCCCCTTCCACATCCTCGATGCTCCATGCCGGCTTTTCCGAGGTCTTCGCCTTATAGTGGTGACGCAGATGTGCCTTGATCACCTCTCCGCGGGAAGGTTTCCCGCCGATCAGATTCCAAGGAATCCGGAGCCTGACGGCATAACCGAGGTCAATGTCAGTGTCATCATTGACTGTTCCGGCAATTTCCACGTCAGATGTACGTCCTTCAGCGATTTTCTTCCAGGAAATATTGTCCTCCACATAGATGACATAATCTCCGTTAGCATTTACAACCGCCTTATACTGAGGGCCTCCAAAACGCGCAATCAAAACTTCAGGCGCATCGGAATTTTCTGTACTAAGGGCAGTAATCTTCGAATCATAAAGATACGATATAAATGTAAGACATGAATCAGTATAACCGAAGTCCGCGAACAAATATGAGTCGAAAGAATGTCCGAGGAACCAGCAGTCATTGATTTCCCTGTTGAATTCCCTGATACCGGACATCGGGACGTCTCCCTTCTTGAGCTTTTTGGAATAATTCAGTCGTCCGATTTCCATCCTCACCATTCCTCTCGTCACATTGTCCTCTGAATATTTCACTGTTCCTGTTGCAAGCACTTTATTTTCATCAATATAGTCAATGGAGCCCCAATATCCGTCAAAAGGAGAAGTCGCATTGGTGAAATTGTCAGCAGTCTTGTCTCCGATGAACGTCCAGATTCCCTGCTTGCCCTTATATTGTCCGTTGCTGAGAACGACCATTTCTCCAGTGCCTAGTTTCGTACTGTAAGGACCATAGCCGTAGAAATCCTTGTTGACCTGCTTCTTCATCGGCCAGTCTGGGCCGCCCGTCTTGCGGATTTTCTCCAAATCCCTGCGCCAATTGGTTTCAGGATCGGTCTTTACCACCACAGGTGTCTGGTCAACGACGTATTTGCCATGCCAGACCTCCATAGGGACAGCGATACCGTTGTTGTCATTCAGCCAGACGCCTGACGGCATACCGTCATAAGTCGAACGGGAATCCACGGTACGCGAGATGACCTCATTGTCATCAATGCCGCAGCACTCCTTGCCCTGCCAGGTCTTGCCATTGTCAAATGAACGTATCACCACAGTCTGAGGAGCGGACATCTTGTCGATAAGTTCCTGAGATGAAGTGATATACATCTGGATTTCCCCGGATGGCAACTGAAGCATTGCCGGCTCCCAGCATCTGCCGCGATACACCTCGACCGGCTCCGTGAACGTCCTGCCGCCGTCGGAAGAGAACACCACTTCGATGCCGCAGTTATTGTTGGTATTCACCAGATCATTGTACCCTTTCTTATATCTCCACTGATATGCCAGAAGGATTCTGCCGTCTGCAAGCTGGATAAAATCAGGATTGACATAAACCTTGGTATCCTCTCCCACTGAAGATGTGGCAGGAGCGCTCTTGACCAGCAATGTGGCATCGGACCAAGTCTTGCCATTGTCTTCACTTCGTCTGACATAGATGTCCCAACCGAAATGGTCGTTCTCGAAAGACATGAGGAGCGCACCGTCAGAAAGCCTCTTGATACGTGGATAGTAGAGATTTTCTTCCACGAAACCGGCATTCTGTACATTGACGGACTTCATTTCCGTAAACGTACTCCTGTCCCATGAAATCCGGACATCATTGTCAGCCGGCCATTCTCCCCTGCCGCACGAGGCGGAGAGGAGAACCATACCGGCGAACATTATGCAATTCAATGTGTTTTTTCGCATAAAATTACAGAGTTTTAAGCATTACATTAGGCCAGAGGTTGTCTATCTTAAGGCGCACTGACTCGCGGAAGCATTCAGCTGCCTTCTCTTTGTCACCGAGACCGAGATAACCGAGTCCCATGGTATAGTAAGCCTTGGTATTGATGTTCTCAACAGTGGATCCGGTAGTACCTTCAGCGCCGTAGAAGTTCACGAATTCGGTAACGATACCGGCCTTTCCTGACGCAACCAGAGATTCGAACAAGGCTTTCGCACCGGCAGCATGGCCTGTCTTCATCATTGCCAATCCCTTCCAATAGCCATAGTCCGTGCCCTTGTCAGCTACAGCCGCAGCTTTCTTGTAGGCAGCCATAGCCTTGGATTTCTGATGTATAGACTCATAAGTCTGGCCGATGTTCCACCAGATCTGCGCATCACGAGGAGTGCGCTCATCTACCAGGAACACCTGATGATTGACAGGATATTTGAATGCTTCCTGATAAAGTGAGATCGCACCTTTCGCATCACCTTCGGAGAGTTTCTTCTGACCTGCAAGGACGAGGGCATCCACATATACATCATGGAAATTCGCAACACCCTCACGTGTAGGGAAATAGCAGTTCCTGAGCAAATCGAGCACATAATCATATTCACCGACAAATGTACCGGTAATAACCTCAGCTGCAAGAGGATAATACCTCTTCACGCAGGTAGAATGATGACTCTTCAGCAGCTCGAAACGGGTTCTGACATCTTCTCCACCAGCCTCATAAACCTGGTCGATCTCTTCCAGGAACAATGCATTGTCAGGCATCAGGTCAATGGCCTTCCTGTAATATTTGGCAGACTCTGCGTAGTTCTTGGTATAAAGCCAGTTGGCCCATCCGAGATTTCTCCAGGCCATGGCATTGGACGGATCCATCTCCACGCAACGTTTCCACTCTGCGATTGCATTGTCTTTCTGCTTGTCATACAGCAAGTTGCCCAGGTAGTAATGAGGTTTGGCATTGTCAGGGCAATACTGCATCGCCAATTTGAGGACCTCGATAGTCTCCAGACGGAACGGATTGCAATATTTCGTAGGCAGGGCCAGTGCTTCCTCGAACAATTTCCCGGCAGTCTCCTTGTCACCGGACATGTGGGCAAAACATCCCAGCCACATCTTGGCGGAAGGATAAGGCTGAATTCCGTCAGCATACTTCATAAGTTCCAACGCCTTATCAATGAAACCGTTATGGAGATATTTCAGAGACAGTTCCATATAAGATTCCACCTGCTCTCGCATGAGTGTCTTCAGGCTGTCAGTACCATTTAGCATGTCATATTCTGCTGTAGCATAGGCATTCAGCGGATCCATTGCAAGCACACGGTCAACGCATTTCGCAGGTTCGCCGGAATTGCCGCGCAGGCGGAGTATGCTGGCTTTCAAGTTCATGGCCTCGAAATTGTTTCCGTTGTAGGTCAATGCCTCGTTCAGACGGTCAAGCGCCATGTCGAAATCACGGGCCTGCGTGTACATCTGCGCGAGCTGGAAATTCGCTGCAGAGTTATAATTGTAGTTCCATACGGCACGATACAAGGTATCGAAAGCAGCCTCTATCTTACCCTGTTCCTTCAGAATCAGACCAAGATTGTAAATGGCCTCGCAATCCTTAGGACGTGTATAATCATGTGTCTGACGGGCGATTGCACGACGCAGATAAGTGGCAGCCTTGTCATATTCACCTCTTTCCCTGTACCATACGCCCATTCTCGTATTGGCGCGGGTATCACCCGGATCTCTACGGAGAACCTCATTGAAATAATCGGTTGGGTCGATGAACGGATTGTGGAACTGGAGGTTCCTGAGGCCCACCAGATAACACTCCTCGGTGTTTTCGATTTCTTGAGGGAGCTTAGGGCGCTCGACTATCGGCGGAAGCGGCTTCTCCGGATCCTTGACTACCGGCTTGTAGGAAAGCATCTGTTTTCCACCTGCTGACGCAAGCACCATTTTCAATGAATTCTTGTCAATGTTCTTGTCAATGTTGATGATTTTCACGTAAGGCTTGTCCGGAGCCACGTCTGCAGTAGTTCTGAAGACCTCATTGTCTCCGGCATACAGAATCACGTTCAGCCCTTTCATCGGGGACGTAGTGTTCACGCCGAGAAGCACTTTGGAGTCATCCATGACATCCATATTGATGGCGGCATTCTTGTCACCTGCCTTCACTCCACCCATGTCACGGATGCCGTACCAATATTGTGAGAATGTCTTGGTCTCATAAGGTGCAGACCAGTTGTAATCAGGCTGGTTGTCTGAATATGCGCCTGCCATCAACTCGCAATAGTGGCCTGAATTGTCGGTGAGAATCTTGGTATCCCACTCGGAATTAGGACCCCACAGCCAGAACTTGCCGCCCTTGATGATGTTATGGTTGCCTGTAAGCATGGTTCCGGCATTCCGTCCGTGGTCATAACCTGCGATGAAGTCCTCCTTCAGGTCATAGGCAAACATTGAATTGGACATATAGTGGTTCTTCCACCATGACGCGTCCACACCGTCCTTGTAGAAAGACATCCCGTTGAAAGTCTCGTGAGTTACAGGCCAATGCGCGAACCAGTTCTTGCAGTGGAAAGTAACGAATTCCACGCTCTGCGGGAAGATGATCTGATAGTTTTCATCCACAAGTGTAGAGACATTCGACCAATAGAGCATCGAATTGTCATTCATGGTATTGTTTATCAGACGTCCTGAAATCTCCATATAGGACTTGCCTGGATAAAGGGTTATGCCGATGGCCCATGACATCCTGTGGCGATATTCGGTCTCACCTACCCAGATTGTCTTGCTGCCGTCAGAGTTTTCCACGATCTTGTAGTCGCATGGGGTATGGGAAGTCGCACGATGATGATGGAACACGTTCCATTCCACTCCGCCGGACACCCAGGCGCCCAACATTCCCACATTGGCAGGCTTGATCACATGGTTGTGGTAGAATATGTCATAACCATTGGTCTTGTCAACCGCATAAATCAGACGTCCGCCGATTTCGGGAAGCACGCAAAGTTCCACATATTCGTTCTCCATATAGAGAGCCTTGTATGTGACGGTATCCTTCTTTCTGGTCATATTGTCGTTCAAAAGATAAGGATAAACGCTTCTGCGCGCTCTCTGATAAGACCAGTCCCGCTCGAAAATAGGAGCTTCTTCCGGTGCATCAAGCAGATAGGTAGGCATGTCGATAGTGCCTTCCCAAGCCTTTACAACATCCGTTTCACGTGGCTGTGCTCCCAATGTACCGGCGCAAACCGCCACTGCAAATGTCAAAAGTAATTTTCTCATTATTGTAATTGTAATAGTTATTAATTAGTACCAACCTTCGTTCTGTTCCAGATTAGGATTCTTTTCCTTCTCGGATGCAGGAACAGGCCATTTCAGGTATGCGTCGCCTCCATACACGTAATCATATACAGGCGAGCCCCAGACCTGATGAAGTCCCTTGGCGAAGTCAAACTTCCGCTCTTTCCATATGCCCCATCTGAGCTCTTCCAGATAGAGCTGCTCCTCACAGGCAAGTTCCCAATGTTTCTCATCGACAATGCGCTGTGCCATATCCTCCTTACCGCTTACCTTGAGCCACTCGGCACCGGAATTCAGTTCAGCGACTCCGGCACGTTTGCGCACCTGGTTCACATATCCGGCTGCTTCAGAGGTCCTGCCCTGCTCATTCACGGCTTCCGCCAGACAAAGCAGCACATCCGCATATCTGATGATCGGGACATCCACGGGATTGTATGTGGAATTATTGTATTCCTTGCCTTTGGTCACGAATTTTCTGATATTGTAGAGCATGTAAGTCGGCGAAACGGTCCTGAGGTCGAAATCCGGAGCATTTTCCGAACGGTATGGCCACCTTATCTGATAGTTCACGGCAGAACCTTTGGCGAAACCTCCCAAATAATTGGAATAAGGCACGATAGCCGTTGCTGCCAATCTCGGGTCACGGTTCTCATAAGCCGCTTTGATGCGCGCTTCATTGCCGGTTTCGTCATATTTGGACATGTCGGCACCATAAGCTTTCATGGTGGCTTTCTCCGCGTCCGTCATATAGTTGCGGCAGAAATACACGCTTCTCTCTTTAGGATCCATGCTGCTGTACCCTGGTATGACGTCATCATAGGAGAACGGCTTGCCGTCAGCCCACTGATAAGAGTCTGCAAAATTCGCATTGAAATAGAAATGATTCTGACCGTTGCCGCAAGTCATCCAGTTTCCGTAAGTACGGCTATAGACATTGCCATGTCCCGGCAGGTTCTCCATCGTCACGGAGAATATCATCTCATCCGATTTTTCATTCTTTTCGACGAAAAGGTCAGCATAACTGCCTTTGAACAGTCCAAATCCGCACTCTCCCACTTTGAGGAAGTCAGCCTCAGCCTTGTCCCACTGCTTCAGCCACATATAGACTTTTCCGCGGAGAGCGTATGCTGCGCCTTTTGTGATACGTCCGAAGTTGCTGTCGCCCGAAGCATATTTGGCAGGAAGATGCTCACAGTCAATGGCAGCCGTCAAATCATCCAGAACAGTGTTCCAGACCTCTTCTTCTGATTTGCGGCCTCTGATATATTCGCCCGGAGCAAGGTTCTCCAGATAGACAGGAACGCCATGCCAAAGGGCATTGAGCCTGTAATAGGCATAAGCACGGATGAATTTGCATTCCGCTATCCTCTGCGCTTTAAGTTCGTCAGACAATGCTGCCGTTCCTCCGATATTGGCAATGACATCATTAGCCCTGTTCACGCTCTCGTACAGATACTTCCAATTGTTCAGGAACACGCCTGCATTGGACTGCACCAATCCCAACAGAAAAGGATAACGGAGGGAAATGCTATTGTCGTTGACATCGAGCACGGACGAGAACGCGTCCCAGTTCGTGCTGCCGTCATAACTGTTATAGTTCGCCAAAAGACTGCTATAGACGCCCGTTACCGCATTTTCCGCCAATGTAGCAGACTTATATACCGTATTCGAAGTGACGGAATCATACGGATACCTGTCGAGAAAGTCATTGCAACTAACCGCCAAGGCCGAAGAGGCAATCGCTATGGTAATTTTTATTATATTGTTCATAATCATCAATTTAGAACTTTAGACTAAGGCCGAATGAGTATTGACGCAAAAGAGCGTAATAATTCATGGTGTCGGATATTTCAGGATCCATTCCCGGATATTTGGTAAACGTCAGCAGATTCTCGCCACTGAAGAATAGACGGAAATCAGACACGGAAATTTTCTTCATCCATTTCTGAGGGAATGTATAGCCTATCGTCAAATTCTTGAGTCTCAGATAGTCTGTATCATAGAGGAACAATTTGGACGTACACTGGCCATCATTCTGCTCCGAGCCATAGTTCATCGTCAGACGGGCATGTCTGGATGTAATGTTGGTTCTAGGGTCTTCAGGATTTTCAGGATCATAGAAATAGTGGTCGTATGCAATCTTCTTCGGCAATGTGAAGTAGCCTCCGGTAGAATAAGCATTGAATCCCACATATCGCCAATAGCATTGCGCTCCGCCGGAACCGTTCCAGAGCATTGAGAAGTCAATTCCTTTCCATCCGAGTTCGAACTGGATTCCGTAATAGAATTTAGGAGTCATGGATGTTCCCGTGAACATATAGTCATTGACATCGCCATAGACGCCGTCACCGTTGGCATCGGCATAGATATAATCGCCATACCATATACCTTTCTTTCCGATGGTCTTGTTTGGAAGGAATGTCGCCCCGGCTTCGTTCATGGCCTGGAGCCAAAGCATATCTTCAGGTGTGCGGATCATACCGTCCTTCGGTCCGCCCGCAGGATTGACCGAGCCGTCCGCGAAAAAGTGGCTTCCGTCTCCGGAATAGGTATCAAGAAGGTAGAACTCGTTGATCAGTTTGCCTTCCATGACACGTCTGGCATTGCCGACAGTAGTGGTGACATCACCGATGTTGCTCTTGTAGGAGCGGTTGCCGTTTTCGTCGGTTACCCAACCTGCTTCCAGGCGGCCTTTGTATTTGCTTACCACGTTCCAGTTTCTGGTGAAATTAGCCGTAATGCCATAGTGGAAATCCTTGATATCATCTTTCCAGCCCAATGTAAGTTCCAGACCGGTATTCGTAACCTCACAGAGATTCTGGTAAGGTGCTGATTTGTTTCCGATTGTGGCATAGACCGGAGCCTTGTAAAGGATACCGTCAGTAACCTTGTTGTACCAGTCGGTTTCGAATGTGAGCCTTCCGTCAAGGACACCGAGTTCAAGTCCGATGTCAGTGGAAGTTGTCGTTTCCCAGGTCAATGCGCTGTTGGACAATGACTGCACGATTCCCGAGGACATCTTGTTTCCGAAGGAATATTCAAAACCTGAAGCATAGGTGGCTATATAGTCATAGTTTCCGATACTGTTGTTGCCGAGTTTTCCCCATGAGGCACGCAGTTTCAGGTTGTCGATGCCCGAGTTCTGCATGAACGGCTCCTGCGAAATACGCCATCCGGCTGATACCGACGGGAACAGTCCCCATCTGGAATCACGAGAAAATCTTGACGAACCATCGTAACGGAGATTCGCCTCCAACAGATACCTGTTGTCGTAGGCATAAGTGAGACGACCGAACACCGAAACAGAAGCCCAGTCAGCCTGACTTCCAGTTATCTTGCTCATATCCAGAGCATTGTCAAGTTCTGTAAGCTGGTCGTTTTCCAGACGTTTCTTGATTACACCGATATTGTTGTTGTTCTGATACATCGTCTCGGAACCAAGCATCGCAGAAACATCATGTTTCTTGGCAATGACTTTCGTCCATGAGAGGCTGTTCTGGAAAGTCCAGCGGTATGTGAATCCGGCGTTCTGAGTTATGGAGAGATTGTCAAGATTACTATAGTCGTAAGCGACCTCGCCCTTTCGGAATGAGTACGCGCTCAGGACATTGGACACAGATTTGTATTCAGTAGTAGTACGTCCATAGTTGAACGACGCGTTATATTTGATGCCCAGAGGCAATTTCAGATTCGTAAAGACCGTAGCATTGACATAATGCATCTTGTCATAACCGGAATTCCTGTTGAAGAAGTACAGGTTATTGCGGCAGTTGGCACTCTGCTCCGGATTTTCCATCCAGCCGTACTTTCCGTCGTAATAAGGATATATTCCAGGAACCGCACGGGACAAAAAATTGAATGCCAAGTTATTGGTCTCCCTGTTGCTTTCAGTTCCCCAGATTCTGGCGCCGATTTCCAGCCACTTTGTGACCTGACTGGAGACATTGGCACGCAGGAGGAATTTCTTCGCGCCGGTATTGTCAATGACTCCCGGATTGTCCACGTATGTCATGGAAATAAGATACTTGGTACCACCGGCCGCACCTGAAGCCGAAATATTGTGTTTCTGGTAAATGCCTGTGTCATACACTGCCTTCATCCAATCAGTATTCGGATAGGCCACATAGTTCGGATAACCTGATTCAGAGATGCCGTCAGGATCTTTTTCTTTCTCACGCCAAAGGTCGATCATCGCCTGGGAAAAAGGAAGCGCAGCGTCAACATTTTCCGCAGACTCATTCATGATGGTCATGTAATCAGCATAATTGGATATGACCTGGAATTTGCCGGCAGGTTCATTGACAGCCATCATGCCGCTATATGTAATGCTGAACTTGCCGGAAGACTTGGTTCCGTCTTTCGTGGTTATGAGGACCACGCCGTTGGCTCCCCTGTTACCATAAATGGCACAAGAAGCAGCATCTTTCAACACGGAAACAGATTCGATATCATCCGGATTCACATTGGAAATAGTTCCCTCGAAACCATCCACAATCACCAGCGGATTGGCATTGTTCAATGTTCCGACACCACGGATCCGCAGGGAGAGGCTTTCCTGGCCCGGCTGTCCGGATGCCTGATTGATTGCGACACCGGCATTCATACCCTGAAGAATCTGCGCTGTCGAAGTGACAGGACGGGACTTTGCTTCCTTCGCATAGTCAACCGTTGACACAGCTCCGGTGATGTTCACCCTTTTCTGTGTACCGTAACCGATGACCACAAGTTCGTCCAGCTGATTGGTATCCGGCATGAGTGTCACCTCAATATAATCCTTGTCACCGACAGTGACATCTTTGGTCACATATCCCAGGAATGCAATCGAGAGAGTTTCTCCTGAAGAAGCATTGATTTCGAATAATCCGTTGCCATCAGTTGTCACACCTCGAAGAGTATTCGGAACAGAGACGGACGCTCCGGCCAGCGGTTGGGAAGTTTCGTCATAGACTTTACCTCTTACCAGCCTCTGCTGCGCCGACATTGCCGTAAATGTCAGCACGGAGACTGCTACCAGAATAAATTTCTTTAAATAATTCATATAACAGGTTATTAGCTTTGCGGGAATTCCCCGCATCGCAAAGTTCAGAAAAAACGTTTTCCAACGATATAATAATTGAGCCAATTAATAGAACAAAATGAGCCAGGCCCGGAATATCAGCTCTTTTTCATATAATCAGCCGGCAGCACGCCGAACTGTTTCTTAAAGCATTTCGCGAAATATGAAGGCGTGTTGAAACCGACGGCGTAGCAGACATCATTGATTCGGGAAGCTCCGTTTTCAATCATTGCAGCGGCAGCATTGAGACGTCTGACCTTGATATAGTCATTGGGCGTCATATTTAGCAGGCTCTTCATTTTTCTGACCAAGGTGGAACGGCTCACCAATGCCGCTTCCGCCAGTCCATCCGGACCGAATTCGGTATCACTGATATTTTCAGTAACAGCTTTCTCCATGCGCTGCAGGAATACGGCATCGGAATCGGTCAGCGCAAATTTTTCCTTGTCATCCCCGGCGATACCCGAAAGATGGGCTGCTCTCAATGACTCACGCTTGCGGGCAATGACCTTCAGCGATTCGACAAGATATTCCAGATTGAAAGGTTTCTCAATGTAAAGGCTGGCCCCGGCCTCCATGCATTTCACTTTCACTTCAGGAGATGACAGGGCCGACAACATGACTACCGGGATATGCGATGTCGCAATATCCGAAGTGACTTTGCTGCACAGTTCAATGCCGCTCATCCCTTCCAACGCGATGTCGGACAGTACCATATCCACGTTACCGGCAGCAATCATCGACATTGCACGCTCAGCCGAAGGTACGGATACGGCATTGAATTCATGGCCCAGCTTCCGCACCATATAGGATGCCAAGTCAGCATTGTCCTCCACTATCAGCAGTTTTGACAATGTAGAATCCGCATCCAGGTTCTGACTGACATCGGACGGACCATCCTGCGTCTGAAGTTCATCCTGGACATCTCCCTTCGGAAGTCTCAGAACAAAGTCAGTTATGTCACCATTGTCCAGGGTCAATGTACCACCATGCAGTTCTGCCAGAGTCCTGGCCAACGGCAGGCCTATACCGAAACTCTGTGAGTATGGAGAATGTTCGTCACTATACTGGATAAACGGCTTGAAGATTTCTTCCTTCCTTTCATCAGGAATCTTCGGTCCGTCGTTTTTGAATGACACTGTCACATATCCATCGCCTGAATCAGCAACTTCAATGGTCACGAATGTCTCCGCGTATTTCATGGCATTGGCAAGAAGGTTGTTCAATATCTTGACCAGGGCAGCATCATCCGCGTTGATAATCAGCGCATTATCAGGGTGCTTAAATATCATCTTCAAGTTTCTGCCACGCGCCGTTTCCTTGAAGTTGCAGTACAGGAAGCCTATCCGTTCAATGATGTCCACACGACGCCAGTTCATCACCCAGCCGTGCTCCTCGATACGGATAAATTCCAGAAGTTCCTTAACCAGCTTGTCCAGGTAATCCGTACTGTTGCTGATGACATTCAAGTCTTCTTTCACGTCCCCGCTGATACCACCTGTTGCCAAGATATTCTGAAGCGGTGTCTTGATCAATGTGAGCGGCGTCTTGATTTCATGAATGATATTCGTGAAGAAATCCATCTTTTCATGGAACAATTCCTCCTCCCTGGCCCTCTTTGCCTTTTCAGCTATGGCACGTTCCCGTTTCACCGCCAAATCTGACGAATAACGGGCAAGCACTGCCATCAATATGATTATCAGGACGATATATATCAGACACGCTGTAGTCGATTTGTAAAAAACTGCCTTCACGGTAATAGTCAGCGGATGATGCGTCTCATTCCATATGCCATTCCCGTCAATGCCTTTGATGCGCAGCACATACTTTCCCGCCGGAATATTCTGATACGAAAAAGTCGTACCGCCATCCAGACGGTGCCAGTCATCATCGTAACCCTCCAGCATGTAATACAGGGCATTGGTCGCTGGAGACGAGAACCCCAACAAGCCCATTGAGAAACCGAAACTGTTCTGTTTGTGAGTCAATGTCATCTTGCGCACCTCATTGACATTGACCTTGATAGGCTCATTTATACCGGGATTCACCTTCTTTCCATTGACATAAAATCCTGTCAGCACTATAGGAGGTACTTTTCCGTCCGTATGGAAGAGGCGCGGATTGAAGCCGACTATTCCGTTGTGGGAGGAGAACCATATGTTGCCGTCAGGAGTCCGGACCGCAGAATTGCCATCAACGATCTCGTCAAGCAGCCCGTCATCCGCAGTATAATAACGGACTTCGCTGAAAGGCACTGAAAATGAGGTCAATCCATTACTGGTAGCGACCCACATTCTTCCGTCTTCATCACGGATCATGGAATACGCAATGCGGTTGTTTTTCAATTCCGTGCTGCGGAAGGTCGAGAACCTGTCGTTTTCCTTGTCATAAAGCATCAATCCGCCGCCATAGGATCCGGCCCAAAGTTCACCGTCGCGGTCAATGTACAAAGACATGACCTTATCGGCAGGCAAATGCCGGTTGTCGCTTTCCTTGTAATCATAATGGCTGAGCATCCGGTCTTCTTTCACGCTGTAGCGGCATATTCCATCGGCGTAGGAAGCGACCCAAAGAGTGCCGTCCAAAGCTTCAGCCATATCGGTGACGTAAATTCCGCTGAATATCGGCAAAGGGCGGAAATGGTCACTCGATTTGTCGTATTTGATCATTCCCAGCGTGGTGCCTGCCAGAATTTCTCCAGATGAGGTCTTGAATATCTTATGAACTTTATTGTCTTTCCATCCCGTATTAAATCCCCTTCCGTAAGACTTCACATTTCCCGTCTTGACATCAAAACGGAATATTCCCGCCCATGACCCAAGCCATAGCCAATCGCCGTCACTGCAGATGGAGATTATTGACTCCGGGAGCTCAGCCGATCTGCACCTATGAAGCATTCCGTCACATCCCATGTAGAGAAGACCTTTTTTCTCGGATACTGCCCATAGCTTTCCGGTGCCGTCAATATCCATATCCACCATATATCCGCCCATAAGTGATTCACCGTCAGCCTCATAATAGCGGTTGAAATTACGTTGGAATGCCGCCGACCAATTGATGCCGGAAGATAAGGTTCCTACCCAAAGCCCATTGGAACGGTCGCAATAAACGGCTTTCACGCTATCGTCTGCCAATGAATACCTGTTGTCAATGCTGTGGGAAAATTTGCGCACGTCCCCGGTAACGGCGTCATAGCGGTAGAGTCCGCTCGTCGTAGCGAGCCACACGCCCTTGTCATTGTCCAGACTGAGATAAGTCGGTCTAAACCCTTCATCGTTAGCTATCAAGGTCTTGAAAGTACCAGTCCGCAAATCCGCCTGGCAAAGTCCGTTCTGCCATGCCGCAAGATAGACCGTATTGTCCACGGGATTCTGGACGATGGACATTATGTCATCATTGGTTTTCCACCCTTTCAGGTTCACTTTCTCTATATGTTCCAGAGTGCTGTCGGAATGCCACAAATCGGCAAAATAAAGAGAAAACCAGAAATCGCCGCCGCTGTCGATGAGAAACGACCGGATATTGGAGACCAATGTGCTTTTCCCATTGTCGGAAAAATAGTTCTTCAATGAACCGGACCCGCGGTCATACGAAAAAAGTCCGCGCCCGTTCACCGACATCCATACAATTCCATTCTTGTCAATACAGATATGAGTGACCTTGTTGTCAATGTTCACTCCGTTGTCACTAAACTTGTCAAGCGGATGGAAAGAATCATCGGCATAGCTGTAAAATGTCGCGCCGGCATCAGTCCCGATCCACACATTTCCCTCATTGTCAGGACACAATGCGGTTATGAAGTCAGTATTAAGTCCCAGTTGTTCACGATAATATGCGATGAAGCCGGAGCCGTCGAAGCGATTCAGTCCATCTTCCGTTGACACCCAGACAAATCCGTTGGAATCCTGGGTAATGGCGTTTACGTTATCGAAAGACAATCCACAATTCTCCGACGTGAAATGTGTAAAACACCAGTCAACGTTTTCTGCAACCGAAGCTGCAGAAAACGTCACCAGCATGGATAAAATCACTATGCCCCTTTTCACAAACCGTATGAATTCCGATTCCAGCATTCAAACGCTCACTAAACTGGGACTAAAGATAATATTATTCAATCGAAAATGATACACTGTTCACTCCGGAATCAGCACAATACAGGTAGAATGGTGCGCCATAGCCCTTGCTGTCCGTATATGGCATCGTACGTTTTGTGAACGTCGCATCGGCTGAAGCCTGGATACTTCCATCCGCGCACTCCACTTTGACATGAATGAATCCGCTCTTGATGGCATTCTCGAACTTCATGGTCTTTTCGACTACGATACCGCCCCTCTTCATGGCGAAAGAACATTCCATACTGTAATTAGGGTCATTGGAAACAATCATCTGCTTGTCCACAATCTTCCATTCTTCTCCGTCGAGATACTTGATGTTCCAGAACACAGGCTGCTGACGTCCGTAAATCGGGAATTTGACCGTCAATGATGTACCGGCAGCGAATTGCTTGACAGGAATGACGAACTCGAAGTTATCGCCTGTCCAGACGCCTTTCACACCAGGAGATGAAACCTTACCGCTATTGACTGTCTCTAGTTTCTGCTGATATTTGTCACTCGGGTCAGAAACCTTGTTCCACTGGCAATATGCCTGAGGCTGGGACGGACATGACCAATAACCTGTGCTTACCCACTTCGGCTGATTTTCAGCAGTAAAATTCTTGACATTGTTTTCTACTCCAAGAGGGAACACAACCGGGAATGTGACAGGAACGACACCGTCGGAAGACCTCGTCACATTGACATTGACAATTTCACCGGAGGCTACGACCTTGCCGGCATCAGAATCCTGGTTCAGGAACGATGTCGTATATTGTTTTCCATTGACATCGGTAAATGTGATGTCGAAACCGCCTGCAGGATTCTCAAACGGCAAGACGACTACCGGCAGTACGGCACCGGTGGCTTCGATTTTGAGGCCTCCTTCAGGAAAATCCAATGTTATCGACTTCCCCTTTCCTGATGTCAATGTAAATTTGTCGTTCTTGATGTCCATCGTGCCCTCGCCGCACAATGCCCCCTGGAAGAGTGACTCGTCTGAAGGTTTGAATGACAATGATTTCAATGTTGCAGGAACACCTTCTTCCACGATGTCAGCCGGCACGGAAAGATTCAATACAGAAAATGGAGTCTTAACATCAAATTCCACATCAGGAAGTACGGAAACTGCATTTTTCACAGCCAGCATCGGTAGATATTTGATGATTCCTTCTGAATAATTCTGCTGAGCAGGAAGAGACACCTGCATTGCAGAGACATCTACATTGTTTTTATAAGGCGATACTGCATAAAAAGAGAAACCGTGGTCTGACTCCCGAGCCTGAATCTTGTCTTCCTCGGAAGAAGCGGCCAGTCTCTGTGGACTTGCAGTTCCTGACACTTTGTATGAAGCAACAGGCTTTTCTCCCATATTCACGCCTTGCTGCCCGTCACGTGCGCACAAGGCTACGACTCCGAACTCGGTTCCTTCAGGAATCTCCAGATCGGACTTTAAAGTAAAATTGACATCAATCGTCTCATAATCCAGAGACTTGTTGTTGTCAGAATTGCCGTTGCATGCAGTCAATGCCGCGAGCGCGGCACATAACAGAATACTCTTCTTCATATTTCATTATTAGTTTATCAGTGTCATTTCACAACCCGACAGTCATCCGTCAGGCACATCGGCAAAGTAACGGAATTAAGATTAGAGGTTATGAAACAATTTCGTCAATTTATACAACAAAACGAACCACCGCCCTCAGGACTCATGTAAAAGCATTATATTTGCCTCCGTGTGAATTTAACCGCATAGTAGTAACATGAAACGACTTCTAAGCTTTTTGACCATTTTGGTCTGCATAACGGCTGAGGGAAAACAGCCGAAGGTCACCAGCCTTCCATTCGGTGAACTATCCACCGGAGAAAGCACCACGTTATATACCATAACCAACAGAAGAGGCGCTTCAATGCAGCTTCTCGATTATGGCGCCCGCATTGTCAGCATCATGATGCCTGACAGGAAAGATCATTACGGCGATGTGGTCGTCGGCTTCGGAGACATTGAAAATTTCGAGAAGAAAGACAGATTCATCGGTCCTGTCATCGGAAGGTTCGGGAACAGGATAAACCACGCGGCATTCACTCTGGACGGTATCCGGTACGAACTGGTAGCCAATGAGGAATTGGGAGGAGAGCCGGTCCAATGCCATGGCGGCACAATGGGTTTCGACAGATTCATCTGGGATGCCACGCCTGTAAAGGAAGAAGGGCGCACAGGAGTAAGGTTCCACAGGGTCAGTCCTGACGGGGAGCAAGGCTTCCCGGGCACCATGGACGTAAATGTAACCTATTGGCTGACAGACAACAACAAAGTGCGTGTCGAGTATGAAGCCACGACGGACAAGCCGACGGTAGTAAATCTGTCCAACCACACTTACTTCAATCTCAAGGGCAATGAAGGCGGCTACGTCATGGACCATCTGCTTCAGGTAGAAGCCGACACTTGCATACAGAACAATGCACAATTCTGCCCCGACATCCTGCGCCACGTGGACGGCAGTCCTTTCGATTTCAGGGAGCCGCACCGGGTGGACTACCGCATCGACATGCCTGACGAGCATCTCAGGATAATGAGAGGAATGTCAGCCTGCTGGGCAGTCAGGAATTGGGACGGCACTTTGAGAAAAGCGGCAGATCTCTATGACCGCAAGTCCGGTCGCGGCATGCAGACATGGACTACGGAGCCGGCTTTGCTCACATTTACCGGAAGAAGTTTCGACGGGACATATAAAGGAAAATACGGGCCGATCGAGAAATTCGGTGGAATGCTCATGGAGACCATCCACTTTCCCGACAGCCCGAATCAACCCCGTTTTCCTAGCACGGTCCTGAGACCGGGCCAGAAGTATCATTCCGTCACGGAATTCCGTTTCTATACGAAATGACCTGCAGGTGAAACGTCTCTCCTACTAAAGCACTGCCATGATGGAGCCTACGAGGGCAAGGATGGCATAGAACTCAGGAAGAGCAGCGTAGATAAGAGTATTTGTCATGACGCTGTGGCCCTGGCTTTCACCCACGATACCGTTGGCGCAGACCTGGCCCTGACGGATAGCGGAGAAAAGACATACGAGACCTACTGCAAGACCCACTCCGAAGAGCTTTGGGCCCATAACAGTGAAGTCCGGCTTGAAGACAACGAGCCAAAGGAGGAATCCTACGAATCCGTAGAGACCCTGTGTTGCAGGAAGAGCGGAGAGAATCATGTAAGTGGATGACTTCTCAGGATTCTTCTTGAGAGCGCCCTCTGCAGCATTGGCAGCGATGGTGGTTCCGTAGCTGGAACCGATACCGGCAAGGCCGAGCATAAGGCCAAGACCGAGATAACCGAGAATTTCGTTCATAGTTCTTAATTATTGTTTATCATTATTTTGTTTTCGTCAAAGGGTTGTATTTCAGTCCGGTACCCTCATAACCGGAATTCTTGAAGTACTCCACAAACGTAAGACGCAGCGGGTGTACGAATGCTCCCAGGCAGGACATGGCGAGGTTCAGCACGTGGCCGAAAATCAGTATCACGATGCAGAACACCCAGTTCACGCCGGGTACAGGGATATCCAATATCATGGTACCCATGATGTTGAACGCGTTGCCGAGCATACCTCCGGCAAGACCGAGAGCATACAGACGGATGTAGCTGAGGACGTCGCCCATAAGGCCGGTAACCATGTTATAGGTATCCCAGAGGCCTGAGCCGATGTTCACCAACGGGTTGCGCCCCGGAGTATTGAACACGAAGATCGCCAATGAGCTGACTGCCGCCAAAACTATGATCACCCACTTGAACGCGACCTCGGAAAGAACTTCCGTCATACCGAGAGCAATCACGATGATGCCGCCCACAATCAGAGAGGTCCAGCCCCAAGTGGAAATCGTCTTGCTGAATCCGAAGCGTTTGGTGTAGTTTATCGTCTTGATGATCATGGCAAGACAGATGTGCAGCACACCGATAGCCACGGCAAGCACCATCTGTACCGGGAACCCGGCTATCTTTCCATCCGGGAACCATCCGTCCACGCAGAGCGCCTTAAGCCACTCCGGAGTCCAGGATGCTTCGAGAATGCTCATTCCGAAGAATGTCCCGAGGAACAGTCCCACGAAGAAAGTCATTCCGCCGAGGAAACCGATAAGCCTGTACATCTTGCCCAGACTCGTGCCCTGCATCTTCAGCTTCATGAACAATGCAATGAGCATGAGCACGATACCGTATCCGGCATCACCCATACACATGGCAAAGAACAGCATGAAGAACGGACCGAGCACAGGCGTCGGGTCGAATTCATCATAAACCGGCATGCCGTACATTCCGGTCAGCACCTCGAAATTCTTGGCGAACCAGTTGTTGTGCAGCTTGATAGGAGGATTGTCCTCCTTGGTAGCCGGCTCGTGGATGTAGTATATTCCGAGAGCGTCGAACGCATCACACAGCCTCTTGTCATCCTCAGTCGGAGCGAATCCGGTAACTACGGCAAGATGACTGTCCGCCGCCATTTCTGTAGCAGACTCGGCCAGATACAGGTCAAGCGCTCCAAGTTTCTCATTGTAACGCTGTTTGAGTTCTCCGATGCAGCCTTTCAGATTGCCGAGCAGTTTTTTCCGCTCAGACAGTTTCGTCTCCAGATCCTTGATGGTGAGTTCCATTTCATTGACAGAACCCTCAGGGGCCGCCATAGGCTCGATCGGGAAGCTGTACTCTTCAGAAACAGGAGCCACAGTCACGAAGAACACGGTCGTATCCGTCTCGCTGACCACCTGCAACGGCTGGATTTCAGTCCACGCGGGGTCGAACTTCTTCTTCTGGCAGCTGTAGAAGCGTATTTTCAGTCCCTGAGACTCCAATCTTCCGATGGACTCAGTGCTGAACTGCCCCCACGGCTTGCGTGCAGAAAGTTCCTTTTTTGCGGAAGACAGCTCATTCTTGAGTTCCTCCACATCAGCCTGAGCCTTCAGCGCAGCCTCGACAGGGTCGCCGTCGAACCTGAAGCCCTTTTCCGGCTCAGCGTCACAGCTGTTCAGAACAGCCAGAGCCTTCTTCACGGTATCTGCCTCACTCAGGAGCGCCTCTGACTTCTCGTCCACCGGTTTGACGGAACGGGTTATGTCGATGACTCCGAGGTCCTGGATTTTCGACAAGAATTCCTCAGTCTGCCCGGAAAGCAGAATAAAGGAGTATTTGGTCATCGGACTAATCATTCTGCAGCTCCTCCATAGCTTCTTCCTCTTCGTGACGGCTCTTGACAATCTTGGATGAAGCCTTGCTCAGGTTCTCCTCATCCTCCATATATCTCTTGATTTTTCTGATAGCCTCCTGATACCCGGGAATCTGGACCTTCTCATACAAGTTCACCTTCTGAGTGGTCTTCTTCCTCTGGTAATCCAGAATACGGCTCTTTTCCTGATACACTTCCGATTCGATGCCCAGACGGGTAAGCTCCTTCAGAATGGAGACTCCGTCGGCATACCAGGCCGGCTTCACGAAGGCATTGAAAGGATGTATCTCATAATGGATATCCTTCAGCTCCGGAGTTTTCACACCGGCGAGCTTCACAGTGACCAGATCGACATCCGTTATGGAAATCAGGTCAGGCTGGAACTCATTCCACAGTGCCGCCAGATAGTCGTATTTCTGCATTGAGGCATTCAGTTCCTCAACAAGTTCTTCCGAACGTTCCTTGGCCTTGCGGACCTCGAGGCGCAGGGCTGATTCCTTGTTCTGAAGAGTAGGAAGAGCCTTCTGACGCATCTTCAGCTGCTTGCCGAGGTTGTTCAGAGAAGTCTTGTTGTACTGGAATTTAATTGCCATATCAAACTTTCAATTGATGGTCAAAACATTGACCTTTAAACTTTCCAATACTTGTCTGTCAATGCCTGCTTGATACCTGTCTCAGCCTTGGTGAAGTACTTTCCGAAAAGTTCCCAGGCCGTGTCAAGCATCTCGGTGATAGTGATGTTCACATCGATTGACAGAAGTCTTGTAGCATATTCTTTCGCATACGCGAGACAACGGTGGTCGTAGTCGCTCAAGTCGAAACCGTTCTCCAGCTTAGTCTTGGCATTCTGCGCATCCGCATAAAGACGCACGCTCGCATTCATCACCTGACTGTGGTCCTCGCGGGTCTTCTTGCCCTGTACGAGCTGTTTGAGTCGGGACAATGAGCGGAACGGGTCAATGATGACCTTTCCTGAATCCGCATCTGCACGCAGATAGAGCTGACCTTCAGTAATATAACCGGTATTGTCAGGGATAGCGTGGGTGATGTCACCGTCATTCAATGTGGTCACTGCGATAATCGTGATGGAACCGCCTGACGGAAGCTGTACCGCCTTCTCGTAAATCTTCGCGAGGTCGGAATACAGAGAGCCCGGCATGGAGTCCTTTGACGGAATCTGGTCCATACGGTTGGACACGATACTGAGCGCATCCGCATACAATGTCATGTCGGTCAGCAGCACCAGCACTTTCTCGTTCTTGTCCACGGCGAAATACTCAGCGGCAGCCAATGTCATGTCCGGAATGAGTAACCGCTCTACAGGAGGTTCCTCAGTCGTATTGATGAAACTGATGATCTTGTCCAATGCACCGGCAGACTCGAAAGCATGACGGAAGAACAGGTAGTCGTCATTGGAAAGGCCCATGCCTCCAAGGATGATCTTGTCCACATCCGCACGCAGAGCCACATCCGCCATCACCTTGTTGTAAGGCTGGTCAGCGTCCGCAAAGAAAGGAATCTTCTGGCCGGAAACGATGGTATTGTTCAGGTCAATGCCGGCAATACCTGTAGGAATCAGCTCTGAAGGCTGACGTCTCTTGTACGGGTTCACTGACGGACCGCCGATTTCACGTTCCTCACCCTCAACCTCAGGACCGCCGTCGATAGGATGTCCGTAAGCATTGAAGAAACGGCCTGAAAGCTGCTCGCTCACCCTCAGCACAGGAGGTTCGCCGAGGAATGACACCTCTGCGTTCGTAGGGATGCCCTCTGTACCGGAGAACACCTGAAGGGTAACAAAATCACCCTTGGTCTTCACCACCTGGGCCAGACGGCCATCCACTGTTGCAAGCTCGTCATTGGCCACGCCTGTCGCCTTGAGGGACACTGTCGCCTTGGTAATAGCATCGAGCTGCGTATATGTTCTCTGGAATGCTTTATTTGCCATTTTCTTCCAATAGTTTAGAGAGTTCAGAATTATATTTCTCGAATGCCTCGCTATGGAACTGGGAGTAGTTCATCTGACGCAAGTCATTGATAAGTTCCTTGAAGAAGTTGCGGCACTGCTCGAAATCCTCGAATGAGAATTCCCTGTCGCAGATATCGAGAATCAGATTCAACATGAATTTCTGACGCTCAAGAGGACAGAGGCTGTCCACGGCGTCGAACGCGTCCTGCTGGAGGAACACGAAGTCCAGAAGCTCGGACTTCCAGAAAGTCTCGTGATAGTTCATCGGCACGCCGTCGTCACCGAGGATATTGATCTGCTCGGCAGCATCACGTCCCTGACGGACAATGTTCTTGGCGCGGTTCACCCTCTCAGTCCAGCCTTTTTCGATCTTCTCGTCGAGGAACTCCTGGATCTCAGGATATTCCAGGTACTTGGAATAAGAGTCGATCGGGTTCACTGCCGGATATCTCTTCTGGTCAGCACGGTTCTGCTCCAATGCATAGAAACAGCGCGCAGCCTTCTTGGTGGACTCGGTCACAGGCTCCTTGAGGTTACCGCCGGCCGGAGAAACCGTTCCGATGAAGGTGACAGCTCCAGTCTTGCCGTTGTTGAGCACGACCATACCCGCACGGGCGTAGAAGTTGGAAATGATGGATGACAGATCGACCGGGAAAGCATCGGCGCCAGGAAGTTCCTCCATACGGTTACTCATTTCCCTCAACGCCTGAGCCCAACGTGATGTGGAGTCAGCCAGAAGCAGACATTTCAGACCCATCGCGCGATAATACTCGCAGATCGTCATTGCCGTATATACAGATGCCTCACGGGCAGCTACAGGCATGTTGGACGTGTTGCAGATGATGGTAGTCCTCTCCATCAGCTTTCTTCCGGTATGAGGATCGACCAGTTCAGGGAACTCGGTGAAGATCTCCACGACCTCATTCGCACGTTCTCCGCACGCAGCCATCACGATGACATCCGCATCACCCTGCTTGGCTATCGCATGCTGGAGCACAGTCTTGCCGCAGCCGAAAGGTCCCGGGATGAAGCCCGTACCGCCTTCGGCGATCGGATTGAGCGTGTCAATGACTCTGACACCTGTTTCCATAATCCTGTTCGGCCTCGGCTTTTCCTTATAGGCTTTCACAGCCACCTTCACAGGCCATTTCTGCACCATCGTCACAGGCACATCATTGCCCTGCGCGTCTGTCAGCACAGCCACAGTGTGGTCGATATTGTATTGTCCGGCAGCGGCGACGCTCTTCACGGTATATGTTCCCTTGAATGAGAACGGCACCATTATCTTGTGAGGCAGCCAGCCTTCCTTGACTTCACCCAGCCAGTCTGCAGCCGAAACCGTGTCGCCCGGCTTTGCGACAGGCTCGAAGTCCCAGAGTTTTTCGTGGTCGAGCGGAGATGTGTATTCACCCCTTTTCAGGAACACGCTCTCCATCGTCGCCAAATTGTTCTGAAGACCGTCATAGATACTTGAAAGAAGACCAGGTCCCAATGAAATCTCAAGCATCCTGCCTTCAAACTCGACAGAATCACCGTTTTTCAGACCACGGGTACTTTCAAACACCTGGACAGAAGCATTACGGCCTTTCACCTTGATAACCTCGGCAAGAAGCTTAGTTTCGCCCAAAGTTATATAGCAGAGCTCATTTTCCGCCACCGGTCCGTCCACTGTGACCGTGACAAGATTCGAGACAATGCCCGTTACCTTTCCTGTTGTTTTCATTTATAATTGTTTAATTTTTATTCAATGTATGCTGTTATGCGTCTCATGCGCCTACAGCCTTGTCTGCTGCCTCCCGGATTCCGGTATAGGAGCCGCGGACACCCTCCACAAGACGCGCGAACATCTGTTTTCCAGTTTCAGGATCCAGTTTCAGCCATCTTGCTACAATGTTCAGGCGGGCAATGAACCCGAGTATGACATTTATGTCGAAATAATCGAAAGTGGTGATGGACTCTATCTTGGACCACATCAGGTCATCCATTCCGCGTTCACGGGAAAGGATATCCTCCTGGTTCAGGACAGCGTCCAGTTTCTGGGCCTCTTCGAACTCGCCTTCCGCTTCCATGAAAATATCTGTGTCGGCGGGACGTTCCAGCGCACGGTTCAGGTATCTGACCTTGGCATTGCGGACATTCAGGTCGAATTTGAAATAATCCCTTATGAAACTGTTCTTCGCTTTCAATGCTTTCTGATAGAATTCCAAGTCGAGGTTGGCCCCGTCAAAGCCGGCTATCAGAACATCGATCAGAGCATTGTCCCCTTTCGAGCACAACTCCCTGATTTCCTGCACTATAGCCTCGACCCCCGCAGCATCGGCACCCTTCCAGTCAGGTGCAATGTCCGGCAGACCGGCAATGATATATTCGTAATTGTTCATTGAAAGGGACATTAGAAACTATTCTCCGAAAAGCAGTTTTCGAGTAGCCGGACGAAGATATTCGCTGATGAGTTCCTTGAATGTCTCGTCTGTCAGACTGATGAAATAGCCTCCGTCCTTAGGGCCGACGGTGAAACCGCCTGCGATCTTCTTGGTGAATGTCGCATTCACGCCACCTTTGAGAATCGATGTCAATTCTCCTTTGACGAACGGCTCAAGTGATGCCTTGAGTGATTCAGGAAGAACAAGTTCCAGATCCGCAGCATTCTCAGAATCGAACTTCTGGGCAACTGCCTTGATGATTTCCTTCACGAAAGCTTCCTCTGAGAGAGACTTTTCCACTGCTGCAGCATTCATCTTGAACACCACCAGGTCTTCGATGTCCTTCTTGGTAGCCTGAATGCTCTGTGACGCAGCCATCTTCAGGTCTCCGGTCACCTTGACCTTGAAATCAGCTGCTTCCTTTTCAGCTTTGGCTCTGATTTCATCAGCCTCTTTCTGTGCTGCAGCTACGATGTCGGCAGCCTCTTTACGGGCATTGGCTAAAATCTCTTCGCCTTCTTTCTTACCCTTGGACAAGCCCTCGTTATAAAGCTTGTCCGTCAATTCCTGTAATTTGTTCTCCATATAGGACATGTGATTTAATCGTTTTTATTCAATTATCTGACAAAAGTACTAATTTTGGCTCTATCCTCAAAGTTTGGGTTCCTTTTTGCGTAAAAAGGAACATCTATTCAGCAAAAGCGGAAAATCACTTTGCCGAAACTTCATTGAGCCAAATCTCGAGAGACTGGAAAAAGACTGGTCTCCAGGCGCCCAAGTTGTCCTTTCCGAACTCAGGGGTAGTAAATCCCCAGCCGTGTCCACCATAAGGATATACATAAATCTGGGCTGGCACATTGTGCGCCACAAGCGCGTCATAGTACAGGAAGCTGTTTTCAGGAGGGACGATATTGTCACCCGTACTGAGCGCGAGGAATGTAGGAGGAGTATCTGCAGAGACATTGTTCTGAAGAGAATAATGATACATCAGTTCCTCGTACTTCGCCTTTTTCACCAAGTAATCCTTGACAGGAAGGTTCTCGTCCAGCCATTTGGATTCCTTGCCTATGAGATTGTCGTGAGTACCCTTGTGAGTCAGGGACAGGTCCATGGTGATTACAGGGTAAATGAGCACAGAGAAGTCAGGTCTTGTCACCGTGTCCACGAAAAGCGTGGAAGCGGAAGCGGCAAGATGTCCGCCGGCTGAAAATCCCATCACGCCTATCTGGTTAACGCCCCACTCCTGCGCATGTGCACGGCAATATCTGAAAGCGTTCTGCACATCGTTCAGAGGCACGTTCCAGTGTCCGTTAGGAAGACGGTATTTCACCACACAGACAGAAATACCGCGCTTTACAAGCCAGTCTGCCACATAAGCTCCCTCATTGAAGGTAGAAAGATTCTTGTAACCGCCGCCCGGGCAGACCACAATCATCTGGCCATTAGGCTTTTTCGGCAGATAGATATCTATCCTCGCATTGTCTCCGACCTTGGACATTGTCCCGGATGCTTTCATTTCCTCCGGCTCCGCGATCTTGTTCGACTCGCCCGGTCCGAGAGTGATGGTCTTTCCGTTCTCTTCAATGCCCTTGTTGACTTTCTGGCCTTCAGGATAGAGTGCCAATGTCATGTTAGGACGAAGTTTTGTCGCCGGCTCAAACGGCTCGGCAGCATTGGCTACAACAGGTGAAACTGCTACGGCCAATGTCATAAGGATGGAATTAAAAGTTTTCATAATTATTATATGGTTTTCAATTTTTCTGACAATGTTTCTTTCAGCAGCACGCATATCTGTTTGCCGGAAAATTCCGGAAGCGGGTTGAAATGCACGTCGAAAGCAAATCCCGGAAGACGCACGGGCATCTGGAGCAGTGTCCCGTCAGCCAATTCGTTTTTCACAGCCTGCGCAGGTACGATTCCCACTACGGAAACAGAGTCCCTGACTATGGACTTGACAGCCTCCACAGAATCCGAGAAGATTATGGTACGCGCTTCCAGATCCGGGGTAAGAAACGGCCTGTAGCCGCTCCATACTGCGAATTTATTGGAAACAGGAATACCGGCTATAGTAGAAAAAGGCTTGGCAGTCTGTTCGTCATCCTCCTCAGATACCGCCGCCGAATTTACTGAACGGTTATGCTTAGAGGCCACCACAAAGGCATCCATGACGCCCACCAGATGGCTTTCGCCTTCGAAATCAATGGTTTCCGGACTTGGTGAAACAGAGATTTCCACATCAGCGTCCTGAGGTGTCCCGAAATGTGTGCCCGGAACATCACCTTCCTCGCCGATGGTCTTGTCGTGGACTGAAATCGAGGTCAGCTCGATGGAAAGTTCCGGCATTGCGCCGGAAAGCATTGACAATGTCTCCGGCAGCAGATAGGACGCGAGCACCGGATCGGCCGCTATCTTTATGGGTCTCCCGGCATTGATCCGTCCCTGCTCTCCGAACATTCCGGCGGCAGCCGAGTACCAATACTGGATTTTTTCAGCATATTCCAGAAAGACGACGCCCTGGCTTGTCAGTGTCGCCTCTCCCCTGTTTCTGCTGATCAATGTGGCGCCCGTTTCTTTTTCCAATGCGCTTATATTCTGGCTCACGGCAGGCTGGGATATGCCGAGATGCTTGGAAGCTTTCGTAAAACTTCCTGTCTTTGCGACAGTTATGAATACCTTGAGTCTGAAATCCTCAAACATTATGTTCCAGTAATTACGTAATCATACAAAGGTAATCATTTTTGGCAGAAGAATTGTAATATGTTATCTTTGTGAGATGAACAATTTTAAAAACTCATTATAGATGAAAAAGTTTGTACTAATCATTGCGGCATTGTTTTCAGTGACGGCATTCTCATTGTCGGCACAGAACCAGCAGCTGCCGAATGACCCTTCCGTAAAAAAGGGAAAGTTGGAGAACGGTCTGACCTATTATATAATGCATAACAGTCAGCCGGCCAACAGGGCGGAGTTCTATCTCGCCACCAACGTCGGAGCCATCCAGGAAACACCGGACCAGGACGGACTCGCCCACTTCCTCGAGCATATGTGCTTCAACGGCACCAAGAATTTCCCGGGCAAGGGAATCCTGGACTACCTGCAGAGCATCGGCGCCTCTTTCGGAGGCAATGTCAATGCAGCCACAGGTGTGGAGCAGACCACCTATATGCTCAACAACATTCCGCTCGTGAGACCTACTGTAGTGGATTCCTGCATTCTCATCATGCATGACTACTCACACTTCGTGACCTGCGATCCTAAAGAAATCGATGCGGAAAGAGGTGTCATCATCGAGGAAAGAAGAACCAGAAGGAACGCTTCCTGGAGAATGTATGAAAAATCCAAGCCGTATCTTTATGGTGATTCCAAATATGCGGGCTGCTCGCTTATCGGAAGCCAGGAGAACCTGGAGACCTTCAAGCCTGAGAGCCTCACAAACTTCTACCATACATGGTATCGCCCTGACCTCCAGGCACTTATCGTTGTCGGCGACATTGACGTGAACTATGTGGAGGCCGCCATCAAGCGCATCTTCTCAGACATTCCTGCACCGGTAAATCCGAAGGCGAAGGACGTCATCAGGATTCCGGACAATGAGGCTCCGTCCATCGGCGTCATCACCGACCCTGAGGCTGTAAGCACTACCGTAGAGGTTTACTGGAAGAGCGAAGCCATGCCAGAGGAGTTCAACAGCACCATGCAGGGTGAATTGACAGACCTCCTCAAGAGCCTGATTTCCAGCATAATGAACGAAAGGCTCAGCGACATTGCAGCGAAAGCTGACGCTCCTTTCTCAAGTGCAGGTTTCGGCATCGGCAACATGTGCGAGACGATGGAAGTCACTATGGGACAGGCTGCCTGCCACGAAGGTGAAGCGCTTGTCGCGTTCAAGGCATTGCTGACGGAAATCGAGAAGATGAAGAGATTCGGATTCAGCAGCGACGAAATCGCGAGAGCGAAATCTGAACTTCTTTCCGCTTACGAAAGTGCAGCCAAGAGCGCTGACAGCAGGAAGAACGAGGAGCTTGTACAGCCGTTGATCAACAATTTCTTCGACAACTATGCCTACATGCACCCTCAGACGGAATACGAAATCGTAGAGCAGCTCCTCCCTATGCTCCAGGACCAGATGATCAACCAGGTCGTAGCCCAGTTCATTCCTGAGAACAATCTGGTCGTCCTCTACAAAGGCCCTGAGAAAGAAGGACTTGCGACTCCTACCGTAGAGGATTTCAGCAAGGCCATTGCCGAGGTTGAATCTTCAGACATCAAGGCCAATGCCGTAGAGGCGATCGACTCCGACTTCCTCGACGAGAGCAAGCTCAAGGGAAGCGCAGTGAAATCCATCTCAAGGTCAGAGCTCCACGGCAGCACCGTATTGACACTCAAGAACGGCCTCAAGGTCATTCTCCGTCCTTCACAGGATGAGAAGAACAGCATCATCTTCAACCTTTACAAGAAAGGTGGACTGTCAATGATTCCTACCGAGGACCTGAGCAGTTTCGATGACAATGTCTGGGGTCTTTTCCTGAACTGCAGCGGTATTTCCAAATTCCCTGAGACCACTGTAACCAAGATGCTTGCAGGCAAGAACGTTTCCGTAGCTCCTTATATCAATTCTCTGCGTCACGGTGTTTCCGGAAGCAGCACTACCAAGGATCTGGAGACGGCCCTGCAGCTCACCTACCTGTACTTTGCAGACCCACGTTTCGACCAGGCCGAGTTCGACCAGGCCATCAAGAAGCTTCAGAGCATCGTTCCTAACTATGTGAAACAGCCGAGCTACAAGTTCAGCAAGGAGCTCCAGAGCACTCTCTACGGCGAGAATCCCCGTAAGACTCTCATCACCGAGAAGACATTGGAAGAAGCCAGCCTCGCTACTATCGAGAAGGATTACAGGATGCTGTTTCATGATGCTGCCGGCGCTACCGCCATCTTCTGCGGTGACTTCGACATTGACACGGTTCTTCCTCTGATCCAGAAATATCTCGGTTCCATCAACAAGGGCAAGCGTCCTTTCGAATGCAAATATGAGAAGCCGGCGATTCTTTCCGGCAAGGCCACAAATGACTTCAAGACAGATATGCAGACACCGAAAGTGACTGTTATCGAGGTATTTGACGCGATTCTTCCGGAATACAGAGTACTGGATGACGTGGCCCTTTCTGCTGCCACATACATTCTCGACATGAGATATACCAAGTCTCTCCGTGAGGACGAGGGCGGCACATACGGAGCATCCGCTCATGGTTCAATGACCAATGAGCCTAAGGCCGAGGCTCTTCTCCAGGTATATTTCGACACCAAGCCGGCTGCTGCGGACAAGCTCGTAAGCCTCAGCCTCGAGGGACTCAACAACCTCGCTGAGGAAGGTCCTACCGCAGAGGAGTTCGACATGACGGTGAAGAATCTGAAGAAGAACATCCCTGAGTCCAAGCTCAACAACAGATACTGGCTCAGAGCCCTGAAGGAGTACGACCTGTTCGGATATGACTACGACAAGGAGTACGAGGAGGCTGTAAACAACCTCAAACCTTCTGACATTCAGAACATTCTGAAGACAATCCTCGCTTCCGGCACTGCCAAGACAGTGATTATGCGTCCTGACAAGGCTGCTGAAGCAGAATAGTGATACGGGGCGGCGCTCTGCCGCCCATATATTGAAACCGCCGCGAAGTCAGTTGTCTGCTTCGCGGCGGTTTTTATGTTGTAGTGCCGATTAACGGAACGGTGTTCTTGTCAGAGTCGCTACTTCAGCTCACCTGCAAGACGCAGAAGATATTGGCCATAGTCATTCTTCGCCATCGGGGCTGCGACCTCGACGAGTTTCTCTCTGGTTATCCAGCCGTTCTTATATGCGATGTCCTCGAGGCAGGCGATCTTCAGGCCCTGGCGCTTTTCTATCACCTCCACGAATGTGGACGCCTCCGAAAGTGACTCATGGGTACCTGTATCAAGCCAGGCGAAACCGCGCTGGAGAGTCTTGACATGGAGCTTTCCCCTGGACAGGAACTCCTGATTCACAGATGTTATCTCCAGCTCTCCCCTTGCTGAAGGGCGCACGTTCTTGGCCACTTCCACCACTTCGTTCGGATAGAAATACAGGCCTACCACCGCATAATTGCTCTTGGGATTCTCCGGTTTTTCCTCGATGCTCAGGCACTTTCCTTCCGCGTCGAATTCAGCCACGCCGTAACGCTTGGGATCATTCACCTGATAGCCGAAAACGCAGGCCTCTGAGTGATTTTCGACCAATGCGACGGTATCCCTGAGCATTCCGGTAAAACCGGAACCGTAGAAGATATTGTCTCCCAGCACCATGCACACATCGTCTTTTCCGATGAATTCTTCACCTATTATGAATGCCTGTGCCAGACCGTCCGGAGAAGGCTGCTCGGCATATTCGAAATGGACTCCGAACTGGCTGCCGTCCTCTAAGAGGCGACGGAAGCCCGGCAGATCCTGGGGCGTGGAGATTATGAGTATTTCCCTGATTCCGGCAAGCATGAGCACGGAAATAGGGTAATAAATCATAGGCTTGTCATATATCGGGATGAGCTGTTTGCTTATTCCCTTGGTTATAGGATACAGACGAGTACCGCTGCCACCTGCCAAAACAATCCCTTTCATCGAAAAAAAATTTAAATTGTTACATATTGTTACATATTCAGCGAATATAATTATTATATTTGTTTCTGACGCAATAAGAATTGAGAAAATGGATGTGATAAAGACGGAACTCGAGGGCGTTTATGTCATTGAGCCGAAAATTTTCAGGGACGGGCGCGGATATTTCTTCGAAAGTTTCTCGCAGAGAGAGTTCGACGAGAAAATCGGTCACGTGGAATTTGTACAGGACAATGAGTCATTGTCTTCTTATGGTGTAATGAGGGGACTCCATTTCCAGAGACCGCCATATACGCAAAGCAAACTGGTACGCTGCGTGAAAGGTACGGTTCTGGATGTGGCCGTGGACATCAGGGAGGGTTCGCCTACCTATGGAAAGCACTTCGCCGTGGAACTTTCCGAGGAAAACCACAGGCAGCTCTTCATCCCGCACGGATTTGCACACGGATTTGCAGTGTTGAGCGAAAAGGCTTTGTTCCAGTACAAATGCGACAATTTCTACCATCCTGAGGCGGACGGCGGCATAAGCATCCTGGACAGCAGCCTCGGAATCGACTGGAAAGTCCCGCAGGAGGTGGCCATATTGAGCGAAAAGGACACCAGGCATCCTCTCCTGAAAGACTTTGTCACACCGTTCAGAAAAGGAACAGAATTTTAAGAGATATGAAGCATTACAGCAGAGCGATTGTCATCACAGGCGGCGCAGGTTTCATCGGAAGCCACGTCGTCAGACTGTTTGTGAACAAATACCCTGATTATCACATCATCAACATTGATAAGCTCGCCTATGCCGGAAACCTGGCGAACCTCGACGACATCAAGGACAGGCCGAACTACACGTTCCTCAAGGCGGACATCTGCGACTTCGAGACGATTCTCCAGACGCTCAGGCGCTACGATGTGGACGGCATCATCCATCTCGCCGCGGAATCGCACGTGGACCGCTCCATCAAGGACCCGTTCACTTTCGCGCGAACCAATGTAATGGGCACATTGTCAATGCTTCAGGCCGCCAAAATCTTCTGGGAGAGCCAGAAGGAGCCGTGGAAGTTGAGCCGTGTCAATGCAGATGGAGACGAAGTATGCACAGAATGCCGGTTCTACCATATTTCTACGGACGAGGTTTACGGCGCACTGGAACTCACTGACCCTCAGGGCATCGAGACTCCATTTTCCACCAAGGCGTCGTCCGCGCACCACCATGCTTACGGTCAGGAGTTCTTCACGGAAGAGACCAAATATCAGCCACACTCGCCATATTCTGCGTCCAAGGCATCGTCAGACCATTTCGTGAGGGCGTTCCACGACACCTACGGTATGCCGACGATTGTGACGAACTGCTCGAACAACTATGGTCCGTACCAGTTCCCGGAAAAGCTTATTCCTCTGTTCATCAACAATATACGCCACCGCAAACCGCTCCCTGTCTATGGCACCGGGGAGAATGTGCGTGACTGGCTGTATGTAGAAGACCACGCGAGGGCAATTGACCTTATCTTCCATAAGGGAAAGGTCGCCGATACCTATAATATTGGAGGGTTCAACGAGTGGAAGAACATTGACATCATCAAGGTCCTTATCGCGACTACCGACAGGCTGCTCGGCCGCGAGGAAGGTGCTGACAATGACTTGATTACCTTCGTGACCGACAGAAAGGGCCACGATATGCGCTATGCCATCGACTCAAGAAAGCTCCAGAGGGAACTCGGATGGGAGCCTTCACTTCAGTTCGAGGAGGGCATAGAAAAGACCGTCAAGTGGTATCTTGAGCATCAGGACTGGCTGGACAATGTCACCAGCGGCGACTACCAGAAGTACTACGAAAAGATGTACGGGGTCTAGGCCAATGTGGATCTGTACCAGTCGAACAGCCTGCGTACTCCTTCGTCGATTTCCACTTTGTGATGCCAGCCGAGGCTGTGGAGTTTGGAGACGTCAATGAGTTTGCGCGGGGTGCCGTCCGGCTTGGATTCGTCGAACACTATTTCACCTTCAAAGCCTACCGCATCCGCCACGAGTGAAGACAACTCGCGGATAGTCAGTTCTTTACCTGTACCGACATTGATATGACAATTCCTGATCTCGCCGAGAGACGGAATCGCACCGCCGCGTCCTTCGCTGTTGTTGCGGTTCACTGCCCCGTCGGTTTTCGCGCCGTAGAAGACTGAACTGTATTTGTCAATGCCGATGATGTCGCTGAAATCCACATTGAGCAGGACATGTACGCTGGCGTCAGCCATGTCTTCGCTCCAGAGGAACTCGCGAAGCGGCTTTCCCGTGCCCCAGAGCACTACTTTATTGTCGCTGATTCCGTAGAATGCCAATGCTTCCAATATCCTTTCGCGCGGGCTGGAGCCGTCCACATTGCCCTCGCCGATGATGGCGCGGAGCTTGTTGTCCGGATTTATCGGGCGGCGGTCCATATCCGTTTCGATGGCATGCCAATCGCGGGCGTGCAGCAGTTTTGCGAGGTAGATTTTCCTCATCATCGCCGGCATCACGTGGCTGTTCTCCAGATGGAAGTTGTCATTCGGCCCGTAAAGGTTGGTCGGCATGACGGCGATGTAATTCGTTCCGTACTGGAGGTTGTAGCTCTCGCACATCTTCAGGCCTGCGATTTTCGCTATCGCATACTCCTCATTGGTATATTCAAGCGGTGAGGTCAGCAGGGCGTCCTCCTTCATCGGCTGAGGGGCATTTTTCGGATAGATGCAGGTGGAACCGAGGAAGAGCAGCTTCTTCACTCCACAGCGGTAGGCATTGCTTATGACATTGCACTGCATCTTCATATTCTGCATTATGAAATCCGCACGGTACAATGAATTGGCCATAATTCCGCCCACGAATGCTGCCGCCAGCACCACCGCATCCGGTTTTTCTTCATCAAAGAAGCGTTCCACGGCATACTGGTCGGTCAGATCCAGTTCGCTGTGGGTCCGGCCAACAAGGTTCGTATAACCGCGGCTCAGGAGATTGTTCCAGATTGCAGAACCCACGAGGCCTCTGTGCCCCGCGACATATATTTTGCTGTTCCTGTCGAGCATTTCCAGTTGTTTTACGTATTTTACGTGCTTCTTTACGATGGTTTTCCGCACCTCTACTTTACGATGCCTTTTTCGAGGTATTCCACGAGGTTCGTGCGGACTTTTTCACTGGCATTGTCCCCTGCGACCTTGGCCATGTCGGCATCGACCATTATCTTCACGAGTTCTTCAAATGATGTCTTGGCAGGGTTCCAGCCGAGTTCCGCCTTCGCTTTCGTAGGGTCTCCCCAGAGATTCACGACGTCGGTAGGACGGTAGAAATCCGGTGACACCTCGACGATGACTTTCCCCGTTTTCTTGTCAATGCCTTTTTCGTCCGCGCCTTCGCCGACAAATTCGAGGTCAATGCCCACGTGCTTGAATGCCAGGTAGCAGAACTCCCTTACGCTGTGCTGCACGCCTGTCGCTATCACGAAATCCTCAGGCTTCTCGTGCTGGAGGATGAGCCACATACATTCCACATAGTCCTTGGCATAGCCCCAGTCTCTCAGTGAGGACAGGTTGCCGAGATAGAGTTTCTCCTGCTTGCCCTGGGCAATGCGTGCCGCGGCAAGTGTAATCTTGCGGGTAACGAAGGTCTCGCCACGCCTTTCGGACTCATGATTGAACAGGATTCCCGAGCAGCAGAACATGCCATACGCCTCACGATATTCCTTCACTATCCAGAAGCCGTAGAGTTTGGCGACTGCATAAGGGGAATAAGGATGGAACGGAGTGTTCTCATTCTGAGGCACTTCCTCTACTTTTCCGTACAACTCTGATGTGGAGGCCTGATACATACGGCAGGTCTTTTCCAATCCGCATTGACGGATGGCTTCCAGTACGCGGAGGACTCCGGTGGCATCTACATTGGCCGTATATTCCGGCGAGTCGAAACTTACCTGTACGTGGCTCTGGGCCGCGAGATTGTATATTTCATCGGGACGCACACGGCCTACCACCTGAACCAGGCTCATCGAGTCGGTCATGTCGGCATAATGCAGATGAAAATGCGGGCGTCCTTCCAGGTGGGCGATCCTTTCGCGGAAATCCACTGACGAGCGACGTATCACGCCATGCACATCGTAGCCTTTTTCGAGGAGAAGTTCCGCAAGATAAGAGCCGTCCTGCCCTGCTATTCCCGTTATCAATGCTGTTTTCATAGTTTTCCTGTCATTGTTCAAAACTCAAATGTAATAATTATTCGCCATTATTCGCCGGAAAATGCCGGAAAATAAAATAAACTTGCGAAAGGTATTGATATAAAACAAAAAATGACTAAATTTGCAGTCCTTTTGCGCATTGTGCACTCAAGGAAGTATTAATTAACAAACAAATTTAAAAGTATGAAACAGTACGAGACCGTTTTCATTGCAACTCCCGTTTTATCTGAGGCTCAGATGAAGGAAGCGGTTGCCAAGTACGTCGACTACATCACCAAACATGGTGGCGAAGTTGTGTACGAAGAAGATTGGGGTCTGAAGCAGCTTGCTTACCCTATCCAGCACAAGACATCAGGATTCTATCACCTGATCGAATTCAAAGCTAACCCTGAGTTCATCGGAAAGCTTGAAACCCAGTATCACCGTGACGAGAGAATCATCAGATTCCTCACAGTCGCTCTCGACAGAGACGCAGTCGCTTATGCTGAGAAGAGAAGAGCCAACAAGCAGGCCAAGGCTGCTGCAAAGTCAGCTGAGGTTGCAGAATAATTTACGGAGGAAAGAATTATGGCACAGACAAACAATGCACAGCAGAATAACGAAATCCGTTATCTGAACCCTCCAACTGTAGAGGTTAGAAAGAAAAAATACTGCCGTTTCAAGAGAGCAGGTATCAAATATGTAGATTACAAGGATCCTGAGTTCCTTAAGAAATTCCTGAACGAGCAGGGAAAAATCCTTCCTCGCCGTATCACCGGAACTTCTCTCAAATTCCAGAGAAAAGTCGCTCAGGCTGTCAAGAGAGCACGCTCACTTGCGCTTCTCCCATACGTAACAGACCTTCTTAAATAATCAGGAGACAGTAATATGGAAATTATTTTGAAGAAAGAAGTGGCCAACCTCGGTCACGCAGACGAAATCGTTAAGGTAAAATCCGGATACGCTCTTAATTATCTTATTCCTCAGGGCTACGCTATTCTCGCTACTGAGTCTGCAAAGAAGCAGCACGCTGAGACAGTTCGCCAGAGAGCTCACAAAGAGGCCAAACTTATCGCAGACGCTGAGGCTCTTGCAGCCAAGGTTGCAGCAGTTGCTGTCAAGGTTGCTGTCAAAGTCAGCGAAAACGGCAAGATTTACGGTTCTGTAACTACAGCTCAGCTCGCAGACGCACTTGTTGCTGCTGGTGTTGAGGTTGACAAGAAAGACATCGTAATCCTTTCCAAGGAAGTTAAGGTTCTCGGAACTTACGAGGCTGAAGTCAAGTGCTACAAGAATGTAAAGGGCACTTTCTCATTTGAAGTTGTAGCTGAATAATCATTCAGTTCGCGATAGATTTCAAAGACCGACCAGTTATGGCCGGTCTTTTTTATTTTTATGTTTCTGGCATTTCCTCGGGGATTATTTGGATTCGATCTTGGATTACTTGGTTTCGATCTTGGGAGTCAATCTTGTATTCCTTCGCTTCCTTCGCTTCCTTTGCTTCCTTTGCTTCCATCTGGGATTCCATCTTGGATCCATTGGTTTCCAGCAGAGCTCCACCTGGGATTCCATCTTGGATCCATTGGTTTCCATCTGGGCTCCATCTGGGATTCCATCTTGGATGCCTTGGTTTCCAGCTGAGTTCCATCTTGGATTCCTTCGCTTCCGTCTGAGCTCCACCTGGGATTCCATCTTGGATCCATTGGTTTCGATCTTGGGGCTCCTACCCGACGGCAGCGGCAAGGTCTTTCTCAGCACCTCTGACACGCAGATCGTTCAGACATAAGAGACTCATTCTTACGACTGTACTTTGCATGCCGGCAGCGGCAAGAGCCCGCTCTGCTCAGGGTGCTTCGCAATTCGCCGCGGGCCATGCCGCTGCTCGGCTTGTCAGCGCCACAACACACGGCCCCAGCAAGCGCAACCTGTAAATCACTGAGTAACAGATGTTTAGGCATTTTCAGAGTTGGTATTTTCGCAACTCTGAAAATACCTAAAGCGGTAATAATCAGCAATTTACGCACTGCGCCCCGTGTATCGTCATGAAAAAAGTTTACCAAAAAAAGTAAACTTTTATGGAAGCGAAATGAAATCGGGAAATGTGGCATGATCAGAGAGAAAAACCGAACAACCTGAAATTGGCGCAACAGACGAAAGCATTGATTCACAACTAGTTAGTAGATAAAGCGAAAGCCAGGTTACCCACTTTTTCACATAACCTGCATTTGGTCGTTCATTATATCTCCTTGACACTCAAGAATATACACCAAATCACGACATGCAGGTTGTTCGAAAAAAAACATCTCTGCCTGACATTTCCATGGGCAAAAGTACGGAACCGCTAAAAACGCGTCAATACGTAACCACGGAGACGCTTACCGCAGACCAGTCAATACGTACCGCGGAGACGCTTACCGCAGATCGTTCACCACTGGACTTCGGAGACGTAGGTCACGCCGAAATTGTCCGTGACATGGACTTCACCTGAACGGACATTGTCGGACGGCATCACCTCGAACATGTTGTGGCTCTTGAGCGGTGCGCAATACTTCCGTGTCGTAGGATTCTTAACCTCGGCGAAGATATCCACATAATCAGGATCCTCCATTTCGGTCCGGCTCATGTCGGCCACCTTCTTGCCGTTCTCCCACCACTCGACATTGCTCCAGCCATCGCCGTAATTCCAGATGTTCGCAACGATCCTTGCCCCGTCGGTGCGGCGTGGCGGATAGACTTTCATCTGCCAATTGCCATTCCTGCCGACAGATTTATAATACCAGCGGAAAGAATCGCCATCGACCTCCATTACCATATATCCTTGAGGCGTACCGTCATTGTTCAGGTACTTGTTCAATCTGAGCGCCCCGGTAGAACGTGACACCGTAATGCATGATATGTTGTCCAGGCCCAACTCCTTTCCGGCATAGTCATAATAGTAATTCTCGTGATTGTGACCAGCCCATGAATAAACCTTGGAATAACGGGATATAAGTTCCTTATAACTTACATAATTCAGGTTGTGTGAAGAATGGCTCGAACGCTTCTTGAACATCTGCGAATGCGCACATACCACAAGAGGCGTATCATGAGACACGAAAGCCAAGTCGCCTTCCAGCCATTTCAATGCTTGTTCTTCCAAGCCGGAGCGGTAGGTATCCTTGGCGGAAGCCCTGCTGTAAACTATGTCATTGAGAACCACGTAATGGACCTTCCCGATATTGAACGAATAATTCTGAGGGCCCACATACGTTTCGAAATAAACGGCACCCAGTTCAGAGTCATACATTGTAGTCTGGTCATAGTCATGGTTGCCCATCACATTGAATGTCGGACATTTCAGCCCTGCAGTGATATCCATATAATCGTCATAAGCAGTCATGAAATTATAAACCAGGTCGCCAAGTTCTATTGAATAACATTCGTCACCGCACTGCTGCCTGAACGCTTCTGCATCAGGAATGACGGAATTCTTGTAGGCCTCCGCCGAATTGTCGACGCCGAACGGCCTCATCTGAGGGTCGGCAATCATAAGCATCGTATATTTGTCCGCAGGTGACTTGCGAGGCGTCAGCACGAAGTCCGCCATGACGGCCTTCTGATATCTTGCCACGCGCTTGTATCCGCAAGGCTTTCCGTCCACGGCATTGACCTCATATTCAGCAGGGAACGAGATTTGGACGAATCTGACCGCAGACAAGTCGCTCTTCATGGAATAATAACCATATCCGTCTGTCTGGACACTTTGGAAGCCATCGCTGACCACCACACCGGCGACAGCCTTTCCTGTCACATCTGTAACACGTCCGAACACATTGCTGCCGTCGGACATCGGTTCAGCCGCCTCCGCCCAATCGTCCGGGTATTGCCCTCCTGTCTGGACCTTGACACATGCACCGGAAATATTTCCGCACCTGCCGCCGTCAGATGTCACCTTTCCATAATTGGTGCAATCCTTAAGCATCACGACAGCCAGATCGGAACCTGATATCCATCCCGTAATGCCTCCCGTATGGATTGCATTGTCGCTGTTTTCATATTTGTTCGAACCAGAGCCGCCGGCGACATTGCCGTAATTCAGGCAATTACGGACATACGCACCTTCTTTGGCATCGCGCTTGACAGTGACTGAGCCGGCGATACCTCCACAGGCAGAACGTCTGTCAGGACTGAATCCCCCAAAAGTAACATCTCCACGATTCACACAACCCCTTACATGAACCGGTCTGTTTATGGAACCTGCAATGCCGCCTACGCAGCTGGGAGAATCATTCGTAATGCGGACAATTCCATAATTCACGCAATCCCCTATCACGATGGCCGCGTGAGGCATTCCGCAGATACCGCCGACTACAGGCCAATGCGTGCCTGAAGATGAGACTTCTCCGAAATTGTCACATCCCATAATGTCGCCTTTCGTCATTCCGGCAACACCACCGACACGTATCTGAGGAATCATTGCATCATTCATAGGCTCTCCTTGCACAGTTATCGCCGTGACAGTCCCCCTGTTGATACTGAATTTCACGGGGACCTTGAAACCATTGCCCACGATGCCACCTATGTTGCATGCCGGAAAATCCCCCTCAAAGCGTATTTGTCCATAGTTTTCACACCAGGCGAAAACCGGGCACCTGAAAGTCTTCAGGTATCCGCCACCGGCAATGCCTCCGACATGTGCGGATATTTCTCCCTTTTGGCTGACTGATGCGCTTCTGGAATCGATATTTCCATAATTACGGCAGCGAAGAATGGATGCTTTGTTTATGCCGGCGACACCTCCGACATACACGTCTTTCTCCGTAAAGCCGGAACGATGGCTGATGCTGCCGTGATTCTCGCAGTTTTCCAGGATTCCTCCATTCTCATCTGCAATGAATCCGACATGATATTCGACAGTTCCATTGGAAACTTTCATTGAACAGGAAGCGTCAATCTTCAGATTTCTGACAATGCCGCCTTCCGCTATCTGTCCGAACAGGCCCCTCTGGGCTTTCCAATTCAAAATGGAGAACCCGCATCCGTCGAATACCCCGCCAAACGTTTTCACGCCTTCGAACTTTTTCACTTTCGACATGTCAATGTCTGCCGTAAGACAAATGACGCCTTCGGCATCTTTCCATTTGTCAATGTTTTGTCCGGAGTTGCTTGCGGCAGCAAACTCCAGAAGCTCCTTATAAGTCCCGATGCCTTCGGCATAAGCCACAACCGCCCAAAGGAGCAACAGGATGATAGATATTGTCTTCTTCATATGATTCACCATTACCATGACACTGTCGTAGAATATTCATTGCCGAAACGGTCTGTTACCGTGACGGTTCCGGTATCGGATTCCGCAGAAGAGTAGCATCTGAAGAGGTGAGGCACAGGATTGGCCACTTCACCGGACTTGTTGAAAAGCACGAAATCAGATGATGAACTTAACGCAGAACCAGCCGATTTATAGAAATCAAACACTTCCTTGTAGGCGGCATCATATTTCTTGGTCTTTTCGGAGACCTTGGTCATGACCACTGGGCCGCTCTTCGATGAAGTGAATTTCACCTCGCCCCATGCCTCATCATACATGAAGACATTGGCATAAACATAGTTGTCGCCATAAGTTCCGCGCGGATAGGCGCGAAGCTGGTATGTTTCATCCAATTTTCTTCCGTTGCGCATGGCGACGCCGTCCGAGGTCAAGGCATAGTCACGCAGCGTATAGGCCGGAACCTCACCGACCGCCTTCGCGGTCTGATAGGCAATCGGCTTGAACTTCCATGTCAAGTTTTCGCCGTCAACGTCCGCCACGACATATCCCCTCGGGGTTCCGTCTTCACACAGCCACTCGTTCACCCACAATGAGCCGGTAACCCTGGAAACTGTATGTGCCTCTATCCCCGGATATTTCGAAGACGGGCCATACACATAGTTGAACGCGGCATGCATGTGCCCGGCCCAGGCATATACCTTCTTGTATTTGGAAAGCAACAGGGCATAGTCTGCCCCGTGACGCGTAGCCGCGGACAGGGACCTGTCACCGCCAGACGACAGCATGAACATCGGGGAATGAGAGCAGATGATGACCGGTGTCGAATAATCCACGTATGAAAGGTCTTTTTGCAGCCATTTCCAGATATCGTCAGTAAGCCCCTGGTCATAATCTTTAAGCTGCCTCGACGAGTTCAGCCGCATTATCAGGTTATCCACCACGACGATATGGAACTTTCCGGCATTGAAGGAATAATTCCTCGGGCCCAGATAGTTCTCGAAATAGGCCGCACCGGCTTCGTCATCGGTGGCGGACGGGTCATTGTCATGATTTCCGATGACACTGTACACGGCGCAATTCAGCCGTGCAAGCCCGTTGCAATAATCCGGATATAAGGACATGTTCTCATGCACGAGGTCACCTAGCATTATTCCGAAGACCTGACGACTGCCCAAAGATGAAGTATATTCACTCATATCTTTCCACATGTCTTCATTGCAGTCAAGTGAATGATAGGCGAATTTGTCATAACCGGCAGTACGCGCACGCGGCTGCGGGTCTCCGGCAATGACCATCGAGAACTTGTCCGCATCGGATTTGATCTTGTTCAATGTAAACCTGAGCTGGTATACTCCATTGATTTTCTGCGCATCGCCTTTACCCAACCGTTTCCAGAACATTGATTGTCCCGACTCGACAGGAGCCTGATACCCGGAAGGCTGGACCATATAGACGAATTTGGCCTTGTTCAGGTCGCTCTCCAGTGAGAAACGGCCGTCGGCGCCAGTTTTCGCAAATATATAACCATCAGACACGAGGACATCAGCCAATGGTTTCGCGCTGTCGTCATAAATTATTCCCGTCACGGTTATCTCTCCGGTTTCCTTCTCCGGAACATCCGGAGAAGAAGCTGACGGAGAACAAGACCAAGTTCCCGCAAGAAACAGGAGCATTAGAACTATCTTTCTCATATTCAATTGCTTACTTCCCATTCCAATATGCACAAGATGATATGGACGCATTGCTGTCACCGGCCACAAATGAGGAATAATTGGATTCTGTTACAGTGCTGCCCAGAACAGTTCCTCCAAACTTGCACCCGGTTATCTTCGAACCGGCAGCTGTGGAACCGGCGACACTTCCGTAAGTCTCACCAGGTTTTGTTGGCGTAAGACTCGTAATATCACCGAAGTACGCACAATTCTCACAACTTGAGCCTGTCCAAAGTATGCCCACGACTCCGCCTCCGCTATAAACCTCTGAACCGGCAGAAGATCCGCCGATCTTACATATGGCCGTACAGCCGGAAACGGACGAGTTGTCAGCAATTCCTATGACACCGCCGACATAAGAGCGAGAACCATTTGCCATCGTACCGGTATTGCGGCAGTCCGAAACTTCGGCATTGCGCAGATATCCTGCGATACCGCCGGCCATGCCCCTGTAGGACTTGACGGAAGCCGAATTGGTGCATCCGGAAATCTTGATAAATGCCTTATAATCATTGTTATACGCATACGCGCCGATGATTCCTGCCGTGGATCCGCTTTGCAGATTAGTTCCAGTCCACGGATTGTTGTTATAGTGCTCGTTGTCGATTTCACCGGTATTGTGGCAATCGGTGATTTCCGAATCGCCGCCCATTACGATACCGGCGATACCGCCCACATGCTGGGCACATCCGTTGGATTTGCCGCAATAATCCGGCTGGAGGATCTTGGTCTCACTCGTGCATCTCCGGAACGAAACTCCACCTTTAGAAACGAAACCTGACACGCCGCCGACTCCTGCGAATTTATGGCTCATCGCATTCTTCTGATTTGCCAAGATGTTTACGATTCCGCCTACGGAAGCATCTTCCACAGTAAGGTGACCGCCAGTGACTCTCTCTTTTTCAAATACTCCGACACCGCCAATCACACCGCCCACACCGAGGGCATAGCCGGCGAACTTGTTGTTTTTCAAGTTCATCGTAATGGTTCCATTCCATTCAGGATGCGAGATTGAGATATCATCAGCCAGACCGGCATGTCCTATCATACCGCCGATATAGATGATTACATAATCAGCGGACGCTTCATAATTGGAAACGGTCAACGGTCCTGCAGAGCATTTCCCGTCTCCGGAAAAATCAAGCGCAGCACCACATGTCATTTCGCCATACAAACCGCCGAGAGAAAGCTGACGGGCACCTCTGGAATCAGTAGATGTTCCCGTAATATCACATTTTCCATTGGCAGTATTGACATTCTTGGAAACCTGGGCGCTCTCAAGATATCCGGCCACGCCGCCGATGCGCTGCAATTTCACGTCGGAAGTCGAAGCCAGGGCAGCATCGTTGGTACACTCTGCAATCTTTCCGCCTTCCATATTGTATCCTGTTATACCTCCCATGTTGATATAGCGGGAAACATCGTTCTGCGAATCCACGACACGCACGGCAGCCACAGAAACACGTCCGCTGTTCTTGGAAGACTGGACAGTTCCGGAATTGGCGGCAGCGACTCCTGCGAGTGAATGATTGTAAGAAACAGCCGCATCCGAAACAGCACCGTTATTGGTACATCCGTCAACGGACCCTTCGTTCATGGCGACAATGCCTCCGACGTAAAATGTGCCCTGGGCCTTGGCCGTCTTACATTTGCCAGATGCTGTAACGCTACCGTTATTTTCTGATTTATAGACAGTTGTATTACCCTTCGTCACACCTACGAGACCGGAGACATAAGCCACAGTCGCCTCATTGAGCGAGGACGCTTCCATAAGGACTGAAGCATTGTTGGTACACTCGGAGACTTTGCAATCCGTAAGCTTTCCGGCCAGAGGGGCAGCCACGCATTCCGTCAGATATTCGCCCCGGACATTGAATTCCGAAGACTCATCGATGATGATGTTGGACAATTGCGCGCCCTCGCAAGTTCCGAACAACGGCGAAGAAGACTTCATATTCAGGATCTTCCTGTAACGACCGTCGAAAACACCGGCAAAAGGCTTGTCAGCAGTTCCTATCGGAGTCCATTCTCCCGTCAATGCCGACATGTCAATGTTGTTCAGCAATATCGTCTTTCCGTCTTTCTGCCACTCGCTGACATCTCCGCCTTCGTTCACCGTCTTGGCGAACAATTTCAATCCGTCTGCAGTAGTGATGCCATGCACGGTATAGTAGTCCTGCTTGATGACAGGAAGGACCACATCCGAATCCTTGTCCGCGATATCGAAAGACACATTTGAATTGCGGATGGTCCTGGTATCACTAGGATTGTCCTCAAATATAAGATTGTACGTTATGGTATTGTCGGCATTGACTTCGGTAGTATAAGTTATCCATTCCGGCAGGACCACGCCATTGACACCGGAAGAAGGGACCTTGACGGCGACAGCCGGACATTCCTTCGCAGGAAGCATGAGGTCGCCTGATTCATCATAGGTCACTTCATTTCCGAACTGGAACACGCTGAACTGGGAATCAGCCTCCTTGAAAGAAGACCTCTTGAATCCTATGGAACCGAAACGGGCTGCAGAGGTGTTTTCATTCCACCTTACTGAAACGCGCGTCTTTGTCACGCCGCCTTCCGATACCGGCGAACCTTCCTTGACAGCAGTAATCCAATCACTGTTGACAATGTCCCATTCGACTCCTTCCTTCACCGAGACTTCTACTTCTTCGGTTCCGGCAGAGCGCGGGACCACTGCAAACAACTTGTTTACAATGAACACATTGCCCGTCTGTGAAACCTGCATCGTATATCCTCTGAACTGACCGGAAACGAACGTAAGCGTAGCCGGCTCACGGTCAGAATAATCATCGTTCGCCAATATGTTCAATGTGAATCCGCCGTCTCCGCGATGCTGCTCATCAAACACCTTGCACCAGCTGGCGTCAGATTCGACATTCCACCAAATGTCCTGATTGTTCACCTTCACATCTACACGCACGCTACGGCTTGAAGAATTGAACGGAAGAGCTTTCACTTCCGCGCCGTCATAAGAGTAGCTGACTTCGATACTCTTTACCTCCGCGCCAGTTTCATCAGGCTGTTCTTCAGAACAACCGGCAATGAAAACCGACAACAGCAGCGGCAACAGTCTAATATATTGTTTCATAAATCTCATATTTTTCAATTATTTTCTACCACGCAACCTGGTATTGCGGCTTTCAGCGGTCGATGCCCACCAGACATCCGTACGCATATTGTTGGTACCGCCAAGCCAGTTGTCCAGAGACTCCTGATATGTAACAGGATTACGGTATTTCTCATCGGCAGGATATCTCAGGCGGGTCGGCAGGATGTAATTGTTGTCCGCAGCCTCACCATTGGTCTTGAGGACAGGATATCCTGTACGCCTGTAGTCACACCAGGACTCAATGCCTACCCAGAACATTGAAACCCACTTTTGTGTAAGAATCTTCTCCAGGGCATTGTCCGCTTCGATTTCATCGGACAGGATTCCTATGAATTTCGTCATGTCCTCACTTCCTGCTGATTCCGTAGTATTCCATTCGAGGGCCGATTCTGTAACGGCTTCAAGGTAGATCTTCTTCACGACCGGATAACTGATATTCAGCCAACCCCTCTGACCGGCTTCCGCGAAAATGAACAGCAGCTCGGAATAATTCATAAGTGCATAACGGTCAGCATTCTTGAGATTTCCGATCTGGCCCGAATTGCCGTTCGGATATCTTCCTACCTTGGAGTTTCCGGCAGCAGAAACATTCTTCGCCAGAAAAGCATCCAGATTGCTCTTGAACAGCTGCGTCGGAGCGCCAAGAGGTTTCGTGAAATAATAATAGTAACGAGGGTCTGCAAGTCCCTTCTTCGTGTTGTACATCTCTTTGACCAATGTCTCACAAGCGATTACGCTGTTCCAGTTTCCTGATGTGACAGCATAGAACGGCGTATAGAGTGCAGAGTTATTCTTGCTGAACCCTACTACGGCAGCATCTTTCCGGTCTCGCATAAGAGGATAATCCCCACTGCCGGAATTGAAGCAATCGTAAAGTTCCGCTATCTTGTTGACAATGCTGAAGTCAGGATGCTCTGTTCCGCTCATGTCCATCACGCCGCCGTCTTCCTCAACTTTCATTGCCGCACGCATAAGCAGACGCAGATAGAGGGAATTGCCGAAACGACGCCATTTTTCCACATTGCCTTCATACATATAGTCACATAGCGCACTGAAATCAGTCTGCGGGATCTCACCGGAATTCTTGAGCTCTTCCGCCTTCACAAATGCGGCATTGGCATCTTCCAGCAGGGCGAACATGTCGGCGTAGATGAGTTTCATGTCATCATATCTGGTCGTATAGTTCAGGGTATCCTTCTGAAGAGCGATTTTGAGGGCATCGAAATACGGGACATTGCCGTAGGCGTCCACGATATTGGACATCACCAATGTCTTGAGTATCAATGCAACGCCCTTCATCGCCGGGTTGTCTTCCTTCTCCGCCTGATGCAGCATGTATTCTGCATTGCCGGCCTGAGGATAAAGTCCGAGCCAGATGGAGGCGTCCACAGACTCCGTAATGGAATAATTGTAATTCATCTGGGAAGTCACCTCAGTATTGTAATTGACGCTGTATTGCATGAGTTCCGACAAGAGGTCATATGACCTGGAGACCAGAGTATATTCCGTATTGTACAGGATAGGTTGGACAAAGGATTCCGCAGGGGCATCGTAGAGCGCATACGGATTCTTGTTCATATCGTCGAATTTGGAGCAAGCTGTAAGAAGTATTGCAGCCGCTGCAACATATCTGAAAATTCTATTCATGTTCACAGTCAATTAGAATGTTATTTTCAGGCTTGCGCCATATTGCGAGCCCGATGGCATCTGAAGAATCTCAAAGCCCGGAATAATCGCGCTGCCTCTCATGGAGACGCCTTCCGGATCCCATCCCGGAAACTTGCTCCAGCAGACAAGGTTATTGCCATAGACAGCTATGGACAGTCCGCGGACCACCTTCGTCTTGGCGAGAAGTTTCTTCGGCAATGCGTATTCAATCCTTGCATCACGCAGTTTCAGGAACTGGGTACTTACGAAGTTTGCCTCCGCATTGGTATTGCTGTAAGCAGAATGATAGTATTCAGAGATATCATTGCGCGGTATCGCATAATCATTGATCTTATAGTTGCCGTCATCCAGGAGGACCACGCCTTCTGCAACCATTCCTCCTTCACGACCGGCAAGCGTACCGACACCTTTTCCTCTGTAATTCAGCATCCAATTCGTATAAGAGAACACATGTCCGCCATACTGGCCGTCGAAGCTTACGGAAGCCTTGAGATCTTTCCAGCGGAACGACAGATTGAATCCGCCTCTCCACTTAGGGCTGCAGTCACCGATGTACTGCAAGTCCTCATTTGTCTGTGGCTTGCCCTGCTTGTCGAGGACCACCATACCGGAGACATTCCGCATTGTACCGTCAGCATTGACCACATATGAGCCTTCAGGTGCACGCTTGTAACCTTTACCGTACATTGATGTAAGAGAACTGCCTTCATAAGCAGTCATAAGCGCATGCGAAGAGTATCTTGCGACAATCCATGAGTCGATGCCGTCACCAAGGGACAGGACCTTGTTCCTGTTGAGCGACCAGTTGAAACCGAGGTCCAGCTGCATTGAACTGGTTTTCCACAGAGTTCCATTGGCAGTAAGTTCCACACCCCAGTTCCGGATAGTACCGGCATTGGTATAAACGCTGGTCGCTCCGGTAGCATAGGATACCGGCATGTTGGCGATGAGGTTTTTCGAATTGCCGTCATAGTACGCCACATCCAGGCTCAGGCGGTTCTTGAACATCCTGATATCCGCGCCGACTTCCCATGAAGTGACGATTTCCGGTTTCAGGTGACCGTTTGACTTCGCCGTAGGAAGAGACACCCCACCAGGGAATTTGGTACTTGCAAGGTAATCCTCGATTCGGTACGCTGATGTATCATGTCCGACCTGTGCCCATGACGCCCTGATTTTCATCAAGTTGACCAAGCCGTTGGTGCGGCCGAAATCCAGCAGGTCATTAAGGGCAACGCTGGTGGACACGGACGGATAGAAATATGACCTGTTCTCTGAAGGCAACGTGCTGGACCAGTCATTACGTCCTGTCAAATCCAGGAAAATGGCATTTTTCCAGGAGAACTGCAGAAGGGCGTAGAGTGAATTCGTCTGGGTCTTATACCCGTAATTGTCCACCTTGATTTCGCCAAGCGAATTGGCAAGAGAGTACACAGCAGCCTGCTTGAGTTTATCCGCGGTCTGTGCCTGACGGCGATAATTCTGATTGATGATATTTCCGCCGAAGTTTCCGGTAAAATGGAAATCCGCGCCGAGTTCCCTGTCATATTTCAGGAGAAAATCTCCCGTAATCTGCACCGAAGAAATGTTCTGTTCCCGGTACCATCCGTCAGGATTGGCCTGGGTGGATGTCGCCTGCTGCTGCGTACGGAAGTCCAGGTTCATGTCGAGGCCGCCACGAAGCATGAGGGTAAGACCTTTGCAGAGGGTCATGTCGAACTTGGCATTTCCATACACCCTGTTGCGCAGCTGCGTGTTGACACACTCGTTCGCAACGAAGTAGGCATTGTTCTTTCCGCCCGAAAGGCTATTGTCCTGCTTGAGGTTTTCCATTCCCGGAAGCCAATAATTCTTTACCCACGACATATCCACGTTAGGAGCATAAGTCCAAAGGCTGTACATGACGGAGGTAGAACCATAACCGGAAGACGTAGGGATATTGTCACACTGCTGCCTCTTGTAAGTTATGGAAGTTTCAGCGGTCATCCAGTTGGACAATTTGTTGCTTGTCCTGAGCGAAACATACTGTTTGCTGTAATCAGTATTGGGAACCATCATGTCTCCACGGGTATCGCTGAATGTCGCGCGGATAGAGTTCTTTCCGCTGATTTTTCCAGAAACTGACAGTGAATTGCTGACCACGTAAGCGGTCCTGAAATAATCCTTGAACCAGTCGCCGCGACTGACGAACGGAGTCGCTGTTCTCTGGAAATCACCATCTTCATTTTTGGCGCCTCCGATTGAAAGCCTGTCATCGTAATACTGATATTGCAATGAACCGTCCATCCGCGGGCCCCAGGACTCCAGACTCACGGTACTGGTATAATCCGGTACAGGATGATAGCCCAGTCCCTTGGCATTGTCACCGCTTCTGAGATAGTAGTAATAGTTGGAATTGGTACCCTGACCATATTCATACTGAAGTTCCGGCGATGTCGTCAATGTTTCGAACATCACATTCGTGCTGTATGAAACACTGAGTTTCGCATCCTGGTTTCCTCCAGATTTGGTAGTGATGATGATAGCGCCATTGGCGGCATTCGAGCCATAGAGTGCCGTGGCGGCAGGTCCTTTCAACACCGTAATATTCTCAATGTCATCAGGATTGACATCACTTGTTCCGTCTCCATAGTCGATGGCAAAGCTGGATTCATCACCACCTGCAGTAGATGATGTGGACGTATTGAACATAGGCACGCCGTCGATGACGAACAATGCCGAGTTGTTGGCCAGATCCACCGATGACTCGCCTCTCAATGTCACACGCATTGATCCGCCCGGGCCGGAGTTTGTCCTGTCAATGGCGAGACCTGCAACCTTGCCTGCCAGTCCTCCTACCCAGTTGGAAGATGTGGCGGCATTGGAAAAGTTCCCGCCGTCAACCTTGGTCGCAGCATATCCGAGCGATTTTTCATCCCTCTTCATACCGAACGCCGTAACGACTACAGATTCAAGCACCTGCGCATCGTCCATCATTCTCACGCTGATTTCCGACCGGCTGCCGACCTTGACAGTTTCGTCTTTGTAGCCCATTGAACTGAATCTCAATTCCTGCCCAGCGGCTACTTTGATGGAATAAGCACCGTCATTGTCAGTAATGACGCCCGTAGTTGTTCCGACAATTAACACGCCGACTCCCGGAAGAGGTTTCCCTTCAGAATCTCTCACGACTCCAGACACAATGCGAGTTTCCCGGGTGCCGGCAGATTGTTCCGTCACCGTCTGCGATTTTGCCGCAATATTTGCATCGGCAGGCTTCAAACTTGTATCCGTCTTGATGGCAATTTTGTTTCCGAGCACCTCGAACGTGCATCCAGTTCCTGCCAATGCTTTTTCAAGCACTTCGCTTACGGGCTCGTTTTCGGCATTGACCGTCACCTTCCCCGCCTGTTCAAGTACTTGAACGCTGTAAAAAAAGGTATAACTGCATTTCTTTTCGACTTCCGCTACAAATTCCCGCAGCGGCATGTCCTTGACAGCTATGCTAATGACCGGTTCCTGCCGAACTTCCGCCGCATTGGCGGAAGAGGAAGCCCCGAGGCATACTGCCAACCCCACAGAAAACATTGCGACAAGCAATCTTTTCATAAAATTATTCATATTGTCGTGATTTATGGTTTTTCGGTAAACTCATGCTCACTATTGGAGCACACCATTCCAGAGATAGAAGTTTCCGCGTGTGCCGGTGGTGCTGCCAATGGCGCAGGTGCTGAGGTCGGTTCCTTCGGTGATTGTGGTGCCGTTGATGGTTCCGCCGAATCCGCAGGCTGTCGTCACGCCGGCTGAACTTGCAGCGTCGGCTTTGCCTATGATGCCGCCGGTGCTTACATTTGCTGGAGGTATCAGGTCTCCATAGTATCTGCAACCATCAACTGTAGAAGAAACGGCTTCACCGACTATACCACCACAGTCTGCATTTGTGCTACCGGCAGTTTTTATACTGGCTTTGACATAACATTCGGAAATAACGCTTGAATTAGCCACACCTGCCATTCCACCGCCAGGTGCAGAACGAGTAATGCTTCCAGTAAAACTGCAGCCTGTCATAGTGCCTTTGGACACATAGCCGACTATTCCACCACTGGCTCCACGGAGACTATAGACAGTACCAGAATTTTGACAATCCTCAATAGTGGCAGGGAAATTATTGCCTTCAGAATAACCCACACTACCGACAATGCCGCCAGCAACATTTCCATTATATGAACTCCACGGTTTGTTATTAAAGTGCCGACTCTCAATTCTTGCTGAATTAGTGCAACTCTTTATAATAACATCTCCACCAGAGATTCTGCCCGCAATGCCTCCTACATGCACGGAGCAGCCATTCGTTTTAGCCTTATTCTCTTTAACTGAGACCTTGGATGAATTTGAACAATCGGATATCGAAGTTCCTTTTGTAGCTCCACCTATAATGCCTCCTACGCCTGAGATCGTATGTTTTAATGTATCGATGGCAATAGTGCCTTCTGACTTCATCCCGGAAAAGTTTATAGATGCACCATATGCACAACCACAAATACCTCCAAAGAATGATTCAGCAGCAATGTTGTCCCCAGCCGTAGCCTTTACGACATAAGATAAGCTTGATTTCCAAGTGGCACTACCACTTACTTTGACGTCCGCTGTTGTCTGTCCGATAAGGCCTCCACAATACAGATAAGATACTGTAGATGATTCTATTGTACCGATCTTGATGACTCCGGTATAAGGTTCTCCGTTCAGATTGAGTTCTATAGCTTTAGTAACCGCACCGAAAAGCCCTCCACAATATAGATTTCTCAGTCTCTTGGTCGTGGTAATATTACCAGAACTTGTGTTATCGGTTAATGTTGTATTGGACGAATCCAGCAACCCTGCTACACCACCTATATAAAGTTGCTTGACATTTGAACGGGAAGTAATGGCTCCTGAATTTGAGCATCCATTGACAATAGATGGGGAATTGTCCTTGTCTGTATTTATGACGCCGAATAGACCTCCGAGATAGAGGAACTTGCAAGGATCTTTTTTAGCGCGAGCCATGGTCGTTTCTATAGAACCGGAATTTGTGCATTGTGTGACAGTTCCGGCAGAACATCTTGCGCAGATGCCGCCTACATAGATATTCAGAGCAGTCGATGCCACGGAAATGTTCCCGGTATTGGAGCAGTTTTCAAGTACGCCGATAGGATTTGAGCAATAGCCTGTGAATCCTCCAATATACAAGTCAGTTTTGGCTGCGGCGTCCGTGACATAAGTTGCATCAGACACAATTGTTGCTGAACTTGTACAGCCGCTGATAGACGCCGCCCTATTTCTTCCGATAAGTCCTCCGATATAAAGCGGTTCTTTGTTCGCTACGGCATTGCACTGCGAAACGGTTATGCTTGCCGCACTGGTGCAATTCTTTACAGTGCCCTCGGAACAATAACCGATTAGCGAACCGAATTCCAGCTGCTTTTCACCACCGTACCATGGTGTGAAACTGCAAGTCTTGTCAATGTTGACATCCTTCACCAAAGCGCCTGTTCCAATAGCCTGAATGAAAGGCACATCTGACTTAAGATTCAATATCCTCTTCCCATTGCCGTTGAGTGTTCCGGCAAAATATTTGGCCGGCCCATCAGGGGACTGCTTAGCACCATCACGGAGTCCCAATGTGACAAATTTATCGGCGCTGACTGATTTAAAATCCAAGTCGGCAGTAATAGTTGCAATCTGTGAATCCGGATATTTTCCGGCGTTATAAGCAGTCGCGAAAGAGTTCCAGTCCTCCGGCGTGGCAATCTCCACACCTTTGTCTTCCGAATTAGGAACAAATTCCAATTCAGGCATGAGCATCAATTTCCCTGCTTCGAGTTCACGGCTTCCCTTGATGCTCCTGACCATTGCCCGACCATTTTCATCCACGACTTTTACCTGGAACCCGGCAGAATACACGCCGGCAGGAAGAATCACATTGAACGTATTTGCAGATTCTGCAGAAAGAGGCTTCTGAACTTCCATTCGTATCACATTGGCATCTTTCGCTTCAGATGAAAGCTTACTGTTCTGGAAATCCACTGAAAAATCACCGCATACGGGTTCTCCTCCCAATGACGTAACCTCGACATAGCGGATAAGGATGTCCTCCATTCCCATTTTCAGTCTGATTCCCAGTATTCCGCAAACCTGTTTCATCATGACAGATTCCGTGGTGGAATAACCCGCCATCGGCATTGAACCAGAAACGATATTGTCACCGGATGCAGCTTTTTGCTGTGAGGGCATAGTGATGACCGCACCGCCATCCTTGACCATAGAGGCAGGATAAATGATGGAATACGGCGCTGTCAGTTCTTTTTCAAACACGAAACTTGCTGTCGGAACATTTTCTTCAATCGCGAGGGCTTGGGAAGCGACCCCATTGACAGAAATCTTGTCTCCTTTGCACCAAAGGACAGGACGCACTCCGTCCTGTGCATCGCCGAGAACAGTCTTGGTGGTTCCAGGCAATTCCAGTGTCAGCACTGTACGGCTATCATTCTGATATTCAAGCTCATTCGAGCAGGCAATTGCCCCCATCAGGCAAAATGCCGCCAATATTGTCTTTTTCATAGGCTTACTTGTTATCAAATTCTTCTTCCCAGATCCAGCTGTCGTCAATTCTGAATTCTTGAGTCTTGGAACTGCTGACGATATTACAGATATCCGCTTCAAGCGACAAGTCGATGCCGGTAACGACCGGTGCTTCATAACTCGGTTTTAGTGTTTTAACTTTTGGTTTCATATTCTAGTGATTTAATTGTTGTCTTGTTGATTTTTTGGAGATGTAGTATTCTCCCTTGAATTCCGTGACGGAGAGTTCGACAGGAGAAGTCATTGAAATCAGCCTCAGAGCATCCTGCAGGGATTCACGGTCAAGACATCCGTCATAGACAATGTCCTCAATCGAGCTGTGCACATTGATTTTCACATTGTACTTGTGTGAAACCTGGTTGGCGACGTATATAAGCGGCAGTGATGAGAAAGACAACTGTCCGCTGTCCCTCCACTTCGCAGAATTGGAGATATCGACCGTCTGCTTGGTAATCTGGTTCATGTTCCTGTCAATTCTCAACTCGTCACCGGGCTTCAGCATGATGACATCGTCATGAACCCGGGCTTCAAGACGTCCGGTATGCAGTGTCACGATAGAGAATCTGTCATTCACATATGAGGAAACATTGAAGGATGTACCGCGTACGATATATTCATTGTCACGGCAGCATACGATGAACAGCTTCTCCGGATTCCTCGCGACATCAAAGAATGCTTCGCCGTCCAGGTCCACGCGACGTTCGGTTTCATTGAAATCATCCGAAAGCATCAATTTCGCTCCGGAATTGAGCATGACCTTCGTATTGTCCGGGAGAATCACGGTTTTCTTTTCACCGGCAGCTGCCGTGTAAATGAGCGATTCCTTACGGGCCGGGACTGCATTTTCCTGCGCCTGCACTTGCTCAGCGACAATGTCCTGCTCCGGAATATCCTTCTTGTCAATGTTCATAATCAAGATTGAGACACTGACGATGGCCGCTACTGCAGCGGCAAATGCACCGGCATATTTTGTCCACGTCCTTCTGAAAGATTTTCTGGTGCTATCCTTGCCAGAGAATTTGTCTTTCGCGAGGCGATTCCAGAATTCGACCGCATCGGAGGTCGTTGTCCGGTTTTTCTCCATGACACGTACTTCATTGCGGAACAGTTCCGCATTGTCCCCTGACATTTTTATCCATTTTGCAAGTCTCACGGCTTCTTCATCCGACAAAGTTCCGCTGACATATTTGCTTACCAGTATTTTAATATATTCATTCATCTTATTCATTGGCCGGCCTCAGTTTTCCGGGCTCATCATAATAGACACGACATTTGAAAATCCCGAACCTGTTTTTTCAATTTTTTTTATATTTGCCGACAAATTTGAACTATGGACACGCGGTTATTTACATATTCAGAAGATGAAGTGAGGGATCTCGTTCTCAAGATCCACCCGCGTATAGTGCCGTATATCAACAGTTTACTAGCCAGAGGCGGGCAAAAACGCTCTACATCGAATAACGCCGAAGACATTTTTTATGATGTCCTTTGCGCATTTCTCGACAAACGGATTGAAATCAGTTCAGACAATGTTCCGGCATATCTTTTCAAGGCAGTAAGAAACAAATGTTACAATATCATCAGCCGGAACAAGGAAGAAAATTCTGCAATACGATTTGATGAACTGCCATTGTCGGCAAGGGAAATAATCGCAGCTGCCGATTTCGGAGATGAGAGCGATATTCCTGGAGAAAAAGTTAAGCAGCTGCCTGACATTACGGACGTTCTGGATTTTTCGAATTTCCTGCCGGAGCGTACAAGGGACATCTTCTACATGAGCCGCATTGAGGGCATGACGCACAGCGGATAGCCGAGATTCTCGGAATCTCCACCAGAGCCGTGGAAAAGCACCTCCAGAATTCAGTCCAAGAGTACCGCCGCCATTTCGGCATCTCCGACAGCCACCATAAACCGTCATAGCATTTCAAGATTCGGCCAGACGATAGACAATAGACAAGAATTGCTCAAATAATTGAAATTAAGTATATTTGCAGTAGAGGAGGAGTAATAATGAGTCCAAAACCAGTTGTCAATGTCAAACCAAACAAATTGTCTTCTGGCTTCACAGAAGCAATAGAGTTTTGCAGAGAATTAAGTCGCAACACTGGTGATTCTGACTTGGATATGTCAGAAGTGCGATTTGTGTCTCCATCATTTTTACTCCCCGCTATGGTATATTTGCAAAATCTGCCATATTGGCCAAATATGACAAATATAGGTACTTATCTATCCGTAGTATCTTTTCAAAACGGCGGCGTAGATTCGTCCCGTTTTTTAAGGAGCTCGGCATTCAAATCCTATATGGAGTCATATGCATCGAAAAGTTTCATACCGATTATTAAATTTCCTACAGATCTCTCCGGCAGTGATACTCGCAATGCGATTCTGGATTGCATTGATAACATTCTGGGAAGACAAGTGAAATTCGGAAACAATGTTCGTCAAGCATTGAAATATATTATCGGAGAAGCTGTTGACAATATTGTCGAACATGCAAATTCGAAGTTCGGCTATATTGTAGCACAAAGTTATGAAAATGGAGGCTATACCGACATCTGCATTGCAGACACAGGTAACACACTGATAGGCAGCTACGCAAGCAATCCGCGCACATCAGAGATTTCTTCCGACATAGAGGCTATTCAAGCAGCTATTAATGGTATTTCGGCAAAGAATCTACCTGATGCTGAAAATCGAGGCTATGGATTCAGAACATCTATAAATATGCTGACAAAAGGGTTGGGAGGAGAATACCTTTTAGTCTCGGGCGACTCCGCTTTTGCAGTGAACAAGACTCAAGGGCAATCACTTATACTACCATATGGTATCAGATTTGAAGGCACGATCGTTGCTTTTAGAATCCCGCATGTTGGTAATGGGTTTTATTATCTCAATTACGTAGAATAAGAATAGAATTATGACAGTTATATACATTAAAGACTTAATCGGTCGAGACATATTGAATCGAATTTCCGCGAGGGATATCTTGGATGCAATCAATAATTTGGATGATACAACCATCACACTGAATTTTGAGGGTGTCCAGTTTACCACTCGAAGCTTTATGGATGAGTTTTACAACATAATACTATTCCAGAAACCATCTGGAAAAGTTGTGCATATTGAGGCTATGAGTAACGATTTGGCCGCAATGCTTAAAGTTGTAAGTAAGACGCAACATAATTCAGTAACCAAGGTCGCACCTCAGCCGTATGTCACTACCAAGACAATAGACGACATGAAAAATTTGTTTGCAAAATTATCCATCTGACACAAATAAAAAGTCCAGACATCCGTTACAGATATCTGGACTTTTTATTTATATGTTCCGCTGATTATTCAGCTTTGCCGTCTGAACCGAGAACGTCTTTGATCTTGTGCTCGTAGAGTTTCTTCATCTCGTCACGTGCAGGACCAAGATATTTACGTGGGTCGAACTCGCCCGGTTTCTCAACGAATACCTTGCGGATCGCAGCGGTCATTGCAAGACGTGAATCTGAGTCGATATTGATCTTGCAGACAGCTGACTTGGCAGCCTCGCGGAGCTGCTCCTCAGGAATACCTACTGCATCTGGAAGTTTTCCGCCATGAGTATTGATGATATCTACATACTCCTGTGGTACTGAAGATGATCCGTGGAGAACGATAGGGAATCCAGGGAGCTTCTTCTCGATCTCGTGGAGAACGTCGAATGCGAGCGGCGGTGGAACGAGACGACCTGTCTTAGGGTCACGTGTGCACTGCTCTGGTTTGAACTTGTATGCACCGTGTGAAGTACCGATGGAGATGGCGAGTGAATCGCAACCTGTACGGGTAGCGAAGTCGATAACCTCCTCAGGCTTTGTATAGTGAGATTCCTCAGCAGCAACCTCATCCTCAACACCTGCGAGAACACCGAGCTCAGCCTCTACGGTAACGTCAAATTTGTGAGCGTACTCAACAACCTTCTTTGTAAGAGCGATGTTGTCCTCGTATGGAAGAGCAGAGCCATCGATCATAACTGAAGAGAAGCCCATATCCACGCAGCTCTTGCAGAGTTCGAAAGAATCGCCGTGGTCGAGGTGAAGAACGATCTGAGGATGTTCCCAACCGAGTTCCTTGGCATACTGTACAGCACCTTCTGCCATGTAACGGAGAAGAGTCTGGTTCGCATAGTTGCGAGCACCCTTAGAAACCTGAAGAATGACTGGTGACTTCAACTCTGCTGAAGCCTGGATAATAGCCTGGAGCTGCTCCATATTGTTGAAGTTGAAGGCAGGAATAGCATATCCGCCTTTTACAGCCTTTGCAAACATTTCTCTTGTGTTTACAAGGCCTAATTCTTTATAAGAAACCATATTCTATAAAAATTAGAAATTATTTCAATGAACATTACGTAAGCCCTAAACGCTTACTGAATCCGCAGGCTTTTCTGCAATAATTCTGCCACCTTGCTACTTTACCGACAAAATGTCATATAATTTCTCCGCACGGTTCAGCAAAACTCCACAAAATTAGTCAATTTCATCAAAATTAAAGAATTCCTCCTGAACTTTTTCAGTATAATCCACTGCCCTCCTATAGAGCCCAAAACGTTCAAGCAAGAACTTATGACTCTCAGTATCAGGATAATAGACCTTGGAATTCTTATGTATCATTGACCTTTGCGCTGTCCTGAAATCAGGATAGACTCCGGCAGCGGCAGCAGCAAAAATGGCAGCCCCGAGCGCTCCCGACTGCTTGCACGAACAGATTTCTATTTCCTTGTTGAGCACATCAGCTACCATCTGCACGGCCAAAGGCGATTTCTGGGCAATGCCGCCGGTAGCAATCACCTTGTCGATCCTCAGCCCGGCACTTTCCACGCCATCCATTATCACTTTGGAAGCAAACGAAGTCGCCTCGACAAGTGAACGGAATATCGCCCCCGCATCCGTGGACAGCTTCAGTCCCATCAGCGAGCCCCACAGACGCATATTCGAAGCCGGCGCCCTGCGGCCGTTAAGGAAGTCCGTCGCGAAAGGATTGTGGATGTTCGGGCTTACCCGCTCCGCAGACCGGTTCAGCTCCAGCATCATCTTATCGTCAATGTAGTCCGCAATCGCTGCCACATCTTCTTTCGGGAGCACGTCGCAGTCCGCGAGAATATTGTTTACCGGAGTCATTATCAGGCGCTTGAGCCAAGCGTAAACATCCCCGTAAGCGCTGAGTCCGGTCTCGATGCCTATCATCTTGGGAGTGATCAGCCCGTCCACCTGTCCCATGACGCCGTCAATCACATTGTCCAGAGCCTCCGGCCTGAAAACAGTGGTATAGGCAGCCGAAGTGCCGAAGCTCATCACGAGCACGCCTTCTTCCACGCCTGAGCCGAACGAGCCCGAGAACGAGTCAATATTGCCGGCACCGATTACGATTCCGTGAGGAACGCCCAACCTGTCGGCCCACTCGTCAGTAATATTGCCCACGGGCACATCAGGAGTCCGGTCATTGTCAGACAGACTCTTCCTGAGTTTCACGAGCACCGGATCTATCTTTTCGAAGAATTCCACCGGAGGATAGCCGCCCCACTTCTCGCACCAGAACGATTTTTCGCCCACACAGCTGTGGCTGATACAGAAATTGTCAATGTTGTGGCATCCGGTCAGAAGCGCCGGAATCCAGTCACACAGCTCAATCGCCGTAAAATACGCCTCACGCACCTGCGGAGAAGTCCTCAGCACATGCAGGGCCTTGGACCAATATGCCTCAGGAGAGTAGGCAAAGCCTGACAACATGGTGTAGTCAGGGACATTGGCATGACAGGCAGCCTCGATCCGGGCAGCCTCATCGGTCCCCGTATGGTCCTTCCACAGAATGAACATCGCATCCGGATTTTCGCTGAATTCCGGCTTCAGGGAGAGCGGAACGAGGTTCTCATCCACGAAACACGGTGTGCTTCCGGTAGTGTCCACTGACAATGCCACGATATTCCGAGCCTGCTGCGGATGTGCGGAAGTGACCGAGCCCACTGCCGACTCTATCGCGTCAATGTAATCCTGCGGATGGTGTCTGAACTGTGATTTCAACGGATCGCAGAAGAGTCCCTGCTTCCATCTCTTGTAGAAACTGACGCTTTCTCCGACTATCGAGCCGTCCGCGCAGTTCACAATGACCGCTCTTGCCGAATCTGAGCCGAAGTCAATGCCGATGACATATTTGTCTGAATTCATAAATTTTCGTGTCCGATGAATGGTTAACTACTTTTTCAGTTGGTTTGTCCGGTAAAGTTACCAACTTACGGGCAGTTACGCAAAAAATGCTTACTTTTGCGTCAGAATCCAACAATTATCAGAATGAGCAATAAAGTAATCATATTTTCAGCCCCGTCAGGTTCCGGGAAAAGCACCATTGTGAGCCACATTCTCAAGTTGCATCCCGAGATGGAGTTCTCTGTATCGGCGACTTCCCGCGCGCCACGCGGACAGGAGCGCAACGGCATTGAATATCACTTCTTTACGGCAGACGAGTTCCGCAAGATGATAGCGGAAGACAAGTTCGTGGAGTACGAGGAGGTCTATGCTGGTTCGTTCTACGGCACGCTCAAGTCAGAGGTCCAGAGAATCTGGGACAAGGGCCATGTCATCATCTTCGACGTGGATGTGAAGGGCGGCGTGAACCTGAAGAAATACTTCGGAGACAAGGCATTGTCAGTATTCATCCAGGCCCCGTCAGTGGAAGAACTGCGGAAGAGGCTCGTCGCCAGAGGCACCGACAGCGCAGAGGCCATCGCAAAGCGCGTCGCAAAGGCCTCAGAGGAAATGACTTACGCTGACAAGTTCGACTATATTCTTGTCAATGATGATTTGCAGAAAGCTTATGCCGAAGCTGAAAAAGTGGTTGACGACTTCCTACAATAATTTTTGATCATGCGCATTGCCGTTTACGCCGGTTCTTTCAATCCGCTCCATATCGGACATCAGGCCATAATGGAATACCTTACCGTAAAGAAGGAATTCGATTGGGTCTATCTGGTGGTATCGCCCAAAAATCCGCTTAAGGACTCGATTGATGCAAGTTCCGGACAGGACCGGTACAATGCCGCTGTCCAGGCTGTCCGCCGACATCCTGAATTGAACGTGTGGGTGGATGACATTGAACTGAAAATGGAGCCTCCGCACTACACGATCCGCACATTGGATGCGCTCAAGCGCCGTGAGCCGGAGAACGACTTCACATTGGTCATAGGTGCGGACAACCTCTCTTCCATACACAAATGGCGTGACTTTCCCCGTATCCTTTCCGAATACGGTGTAGCTGTGTATCCGCGTAAAGGCTTCGACATCAAGGCATTGAGGGCAGCGCTCATGAACGAGTGCAAGCACTTCCCCGCTTTCTACGTCCTGGACGAGTCGCTTTCCGGAGCGGAACGGTTCAGCCTGGAAGATGCCGACCGGCAGATCTATCACATCCAGCTTCTCGATGCGCCGATCGTGGATATCTCCTCCACCGAAATCCGCGAGGCCCAGAGCCGTGGCGAAGACATGAGCAAGTATCTCATGTGATGCTTGGCATTTACGGACGAATCGCGCAACCGGGGGTCAACCAGGATCAGGATAATGCACAATGTATTATACTGAAAAAGGTGGTTCTTCCGCAATTTAGTTGAAGCACAGGTCGCTGAAGACC